>Ga0206858_1140_pt1 | contig 17818 bp, 12 predicted proteins | sample Alteio_BWOrgCont_46_FD_152622 | JGI IMG/M metagenome (GOLD analysis project Ga0206858, IMG submission 152622) | Enriched cells from forest soil in Barre Woods Harvard Forest LTER site, Petersham, Massachusetts, United States -... | ecosystem: Environmental > Terrestrial > Soil > Temperate forest >... | reverse complement strand
CAGATCGGAATAAAATAATAATCAAAATGCGCATAACAGTACTTGCTCCATATAGTAACGTAATAAGAACGATTGTAGTCATTTTAATTTGTACAGCTTCATGCCACCAAGTAAGTGATGTTGCATCTATAAGTGACCAAAGTTCATTGCAGAATAGAGTTAACCCAAGAGATAGTGCTTTAATTTTATCTACAGTGAAAGAATACAGTAAGTTAAATTGGTACACTTTTACTGATTATTCCCGTATGTATTCAATCTCAAATGATGATATTACTTATTTTATCGAAAGTGCTTTTTATAGTCCTGATAGTAATAGGATTGTTGTATGGCTTGGAGAAAAAATGTTCAATGCACTTACTATTAGCAAATATAGTAGTGATGAAAAAAACAATAGAATTTGCCCATTATCAAAAGATACTGTTTATAACTTTTCTGTTTTAATTGGGTATCGAAATAATAGGGCTGATTTATGGAAACTATATCCATGGGGAAATAGACAGGTTCCTTGTTGTTCCTCAAAGAGTGAAGGTTTAGCAGAGTTAGAAAATTATTACTTTAATATGCGGAATGATGTATTCACAACAATTACTGTGAATCAACAAGGAAAAAAACTTCTAACAAACATTGCTTTTAAATATTCTTTGTTAGATAAGGCATTTTGGGATAAATCAATATTATGGCAGAAGGATACAATTTGCTTAAAAGGTTTATATCCTTTCGAAGAAATTATAAAAAGCCTAACAGATACTTGTGTGTCATGTGTAGATACGTTTAAACTTCCTACGATAAATTATGCGGATAGTATCCTAAAAAATTACAATAACAGATAGTTCCTTCCAATCTGGATTTTTTCCACTCTTAGCCCACTATTGGCGCAGGGATAGGTAGCGTCCTTAAACTTCCGTTTGCTCCACGTCCCCCTCTAACAAGTATAAGATTTCTCAGGCAGGTTTCTGCGCAGGCTTATGTGCTTCCTGTCCCTCTTATTATCCTTTTTATAAAGTTTACAATACCATAAAGCAGGACTATAACCCGGCCAATATTTTTTGGCTATCTTTAAATTGATAACATTCGTCTTATTGATAAAGCTGCAGTGTAAAATACTAATAGTACAGCAATAAGATAAAGTTTTACTTCACGTCAGTTTAACCTTAATTCAATTGAAAAAAACTAATCTGCTACTTATAATTTTATTTGTCCTGATTAATAATTCGAATGCCCAATCGCCTCATGCTGCTCAACTTTATGGTGCAACAACATTTGGAGGAAGCAATTATTTAGGTTCTGTATTTCACTATACACCCAGCACTAATACTTTTACAACAGATTACAGCTTTCAAAGGATAGTAAAAGGTGCTGTTCCAAAATGCAGGATCGTTGCTCCCGGCAACGGTAAATATTATGGCACTACCACTTCTGGAGGAAGTTATAATGCAGGTGTAATCTTCGTATGGGATTCTGCTACCAATGAATATACAGAGCCCTATCAGTTTACTGGAATTGATGGAAATGATGCAAGAGGAGAAATGATTGAATACAATAATAAATTTTATGGCGTAACAAATTTGGGCGGAGCAAATAATGCAGGGGTTATTTATGAGTGGGATTATATCAACAATGTGTACACTAAAAAAATTGACATGGATACTGCAAACGGAAGCAATCCCGATGGAACCTTAACATTAATAGGAGATACATTTTACGGTTTTACACATACTGGAGGGAAATATAATAGAGGTGTTTTATTTGAATGGGATGTTACTACAAATAGCTACACTAAAAAATTTGATTTTGATAGTGTAAAAGGAAGCAACCCTATTGGAAAACTGGTTCCTTTTAATGGCAAATTATATGCAATGTGCAATGGTGGCGGAAGTGCCAACATGGGTACACTTTATGAATGGGACTATGCGGCAAATATAGTAACAAAGAAATGTGATTTTACCGGAGTGAATGGTTCACACCCATTGGGCTTTTTATCTTTCTATAATAATAATTTATATGGAACTACTTACGATGGGGGAACACATAATTACGGAGTAATTTTTCAATACAATCCTACGTCAAATACTTATACCAAAAAATTAGACATGGGCTTTGTGTACTATCCGCAATTAGGCAATATACGTACCGTGTATCCTTTAGGTTCTTTAACATTAAAAGGAAATGTTTTTTGGGGCATCACTTCAAATGGCAATAGCGAGGGTGCCATTTTTTCTTATGACCCAACCTCTAATATTTTTTCTGATTATTTTTTTAATAACTCTTCAGGGGCTTCCACTTGTGATATAGGACTAACTACGCCTGCGGCAGAATCGTACGAATCCCTTTTAGTAAGCGGCAATAATCTTTTAGGTACTTATTCATCCGGCGGAGTAATATATAAAGGTTGCATTTTCAAATTTTCACCCGATTCAAACCAGTTTGTAAATGCTGTACACATGGGCGGTGCAGACGGCTTGTACCCCAACACTAAATTAACCAGGGTAAATAATAAATTGTATGGAATAACCGCTACGGGTGGTTACAATCATGATGGAACTATTTTTGAATATGATTTAATTACGCATCAATACCAAACCCGTTTTGAATTTGACGGGTTTACAACGGGTTTACAACCTGCAACTTCACTCACTTATTGCAATGGGAAATTTTACGGTATCAATAGCCGGGGAAGGCCTGTGAAAGGCAGCATTGGTGTGGGTAGTACACCAACCTTTGCTACCAGCTGGGCTAATAGCAGACCTTACGGAGAGGTATATTCATGGGATCCGGTAAGTAATCTTTATCAAAATGTTCGTTATGTTGATATGAGGCAGGGACTAAATGTTTACCCGGGTGCAGCATTTATAAATTATAACAATAAGCTTTATACTTTACAACCTGAAAGTTATACAGATACAGCAACCAATATTTTAGCTTCCGGAACAATAATAGAATACAATACCATTACTGACAGCTTTAAAAATAAAGGCATCATAAAAGCTGCAGAAGGAAATCCATTTAACGCAAATGGGCTAAGCTATTACAACGGTAAATTTTACGGCATGACCATGAATGGAGGTTCAGGTTATGGTTCTGGTGCTATGATATACGAGTGGGATACCACCACCCGGGTTGCTGTAAGAAAAGTAATATTAGACAGTATTGGTGGCTATTTGCCTTACGGTAGTTTAGTGTTGGTTGGTAATGAATTTTATGGCATTACTTCTAACTATGGTTCCGGTTCATCGCCTTATAGTGTGTTATTTAAGTGGAACCCAACAACCAATGTTCTGAAAAAATGTAGCCAGATTGCCTTCCGTTGTTTTGGTAACCCTACGTATAGCGAAGGCAAAATTTATTACACAACAGAAACGAATTTAACGGTATTGGATATTTATGCCTACGATCCTGTTTTAGATACTTCTTATTTAGCAAAAGAAGTAGGCACAAACCCGGGTGATTGGAATAAGAGTTGTAACCTCCCCAATCTTTATTCACAACTGGTTGAAGTAATTCCCAATCAGGCTCCTTTTTTATCAAATACTCCGGCTGCAGTAAGTGTTTGTGCCAATCAACCGCCACAAACAGCAAACTTTACTTTAAGCGATGCAGATAATGATAGTATGCGTTTTCAAATTACAAGCACTAATACGGCGTTAATTCCGGTACAGAATATTTCAATAACGAATATCGACAGCAATTACACCCTTACTTATACTAGTACAACCAATCAATCAGGCATTGCCGTTATTTCAGTTATTGCAGATGATGGCTATGGCGACTCGGTAAACTTTTCTTTTAACGTAACTGTAGTTTCTGCCAATCCAATAACATGCACTCCTGTTCCTGTAATATTGTTGTCTTTTACTGCTGTAGCCAACAAAAAAAATGTTTCGCTTAACTGGCAAACAGCTACAGAAATAAATGCTCAACAATACGATATTGAACGAAGTATTGATGGAGTTACTTTTGATAAGATAGGGTCTGTGAATGCTACAAATAATACAAGCGGCAGTAGTTATTCATTTATCGATAATGAACCATTCGATGGCATTAATTACTATCGTTTGAAGAGTAATGATAAAGATGGAAAATACGCATACAGCAATATCAATACAATTAGTTTTGAATCAGCACAAAATACAACAACTGTTTATCCAAATCCAGTGAAAGACATCCTATATGTTGATGTAAATTCTCAGAATAAAAGCGTAGGGATTGTTGTAACAGATGTTACAGGCAGGAAAATATACGAAGGACTTCATCTCAATAATTCAATAATAAAAATCCCAATTAAAAATCTTCATTCGGGACTTTACTTACTGAGGATTTTTGATGGTACAAATGAAGTAAATAAAAAAATAATTAAAGAGTAACATAGAGACAGGAATGTCTTTTCTCCGCCTTGATTCGTGTTCCCCACGATTGCTTTGCTACGGTCAATCTTTATGTATTATTCAATTCAATTCAATCCAAGCCGAAGTTTACCGTTTAATGTTTTTTCTACAACAATTGCTTCGATTAGCTATATTTTATGGCAATGCATAACACTCGTTTATTCCAACATAATTTTCTGACTTGTATTATCAGACCTTATTAAATAAACTCCTTTAGAATAAGCGCTCACATCAATTTTTTGTGCTCCTTGCGGTAGCGTTTTTGTTAATACAACTTGTCCTATGGCATTTATAAGCATGAAGGATGTAGCGCTGTTTACATTTAATTGTAAGCTGCCATTATAAACAGGGTTACTGCCCACCAGTATAAAATCAGCAATTGTTTTTGTGAAGTAGGCTTCCTTAACAGAAGTATAATTATTGCTTCCACCTTCTTCTACTGTCATAATTCTATAATAGTTCGCACCTTCAACGGGAGTTGTATGAATATAATTGTAGGATAGCTTACCCGTTACCGTTAGTTGATCTAAATTTTTCCAGTTAATGCCGTCTATGCTGTATTGAACTATAAAACTTTGGATGTTACGGGTTTGGGATACCTGCCAGTTAAGCAGTACAGTATTGTTTTGCCTGGCAGCGGAAAACGAAAGCCATGTAAGCGGCAGTACGGATTCAGTATATTGTTTGGCAAAAACCCCACCTGCATTATATACTACAAAAGGGTTGTTATTATTATCCAGCGTTAAAGAGGTAAGGCTAACGGTACCCGATGAAAGCCCCGTACTGCCAAAGGATACCCAACTGCCACCGCTATATCCCATTACGCTAGCCTTATTGGCATTACCTGCATCTATATACGATACAAAAGGATTTCCACCGGAATCAAATGCCAGCGAAGTGCTTGAAACTACACCAGCAGAAAAACCTGCAGTGCCAACTGTTGACCAATTACCACTACTATATTTCATTACAGTTGCTTTGTTGGAGGCATTGCCATCCGAAAAAACAACATAAGGAATGCTGTCATTTGCTATAGCAAGCGACACATATCCTACAGTACCCACAGAAATACCGGCACCACCAACTGCTACCCAATTACTGCCATCGTATTTCATTACCGTAAGCTTACTGCTATTAGCAACATCTTGATATGCTGCATATAGGGTATTACTACTATCAATAGCGATACTGGAGTAAAAAGCAGACGAAGGAGTAAAATCAGCAGCACCAACAGCCGACCAACTGGTTCCATCATATTTCATTACAGTTCCATCATTGTTATTATTTGCATCGCCGTAAAAAACATACGGAGTTCCATCGGTGCCTATAGTTATGGAACCATAGTTTTCTACACCTGGTGAAAAACCTGCAGCACCCACTGTTGCCCAACTGCTTCCGTTGTAACTTACCACAGTAGCTTTGTTGCCATTGTTTCCGTCTTGATATAGTACATATAGTGTATTGTTACGACTTATGGCAAGGGAAGGATATCCTGCTGCGCCACTTGTAAAACCGGCTGTACCAACAATAGACCAGTTGCCACCACTATATTCCTGCACCGTTAGTTTTTGTGCGTTGTAATTGTCTTGATATGCAATGTAGATATTGCCATTGCCATCTTTTACAGATGAAATCTGAGCAGTAGCATAACCGGTAGAGATGGGTTTTACGCCAAGGGTATTCCAATTGCCACTTGCAAATTGTTTTACCGAAACTCTGCCGTTATAACCTGCATCTGCGTATCCTATATAAATGTTATTGTTGCGGCTTATTACTAATGACATGAAAGTTGCCGAACCCATACTAAAGCCTGTTGTACCTACCGTTGACCATGAACTACCATTGTATTCTTTTACTGTGGCCTTACTCGAACTGCCTGCATCTGTATATCCCACATAAAGATTATTGTTGTTATCTATTGCCAAACTACAATAGGTAGCAGTAGATGCAGAGAAACCTGCTGTGCCAACTACCGACCAACTACCACCACTATATTCCATTACAGAAGCTTTATTGCTTGAATTTCTATCTTCAAATGCAACATAAGGGTTTCCGTTGTTATCCACTGCTAAAGATATATAAGAAGCATTGGAAGGAGTAAAGCCTTTTATACCCACCAGTACCCAGGTACCGCTGCTATCCCTCATTACGGTTGCCTTATTGGTAACGGTAATATCCGAATATGCAACATAAGGAATACTGTCATTTACTATGGCAAGTGATATATAAGTTGGTGCACCTGCCGAAAACCCTGCATTGCCAACTGTTATCCAATTGCTTCCATTATACTTCATTACGGTTGCTTTACTGCTATGGCTACCATCTTGATAAGCAACAAAAGGTGTATTGCTGCTATCAAAGGCCAACGAAGTATATCCTGCTGCACTTACCGGCAACCCTGCACTGCCAACTGTTACCCAACTGCTTCCATTGTATGTCATTACCGTAGGCTTGTTATTTGCACCGGCATCTACATATGCAACAAAAGGAACATCATTTTTATCCAATGCTAAAGAAATATAGGTGGCTGTACTTGCCGAAAATCCTTCTGTACCCACTATTGCCCAACCTGAACCATTATATTTTGAAACAGTGATTTTGTTTCCATAACCGGCATCTTCATAAGCCACATACACGTTCCCGTTAGTATCTGTCGCCGTCGAAGAATACTTAGACCCGGTATTGTAACAAGGTTGGTTTAAATCATTAGGACCAACTGACTGCCATGATTGGGCTTGGGCAGAATTAATAATACCGAATAAAGCTAATACGAGTGTAAAGAGTGTAGTTTTTTGGTTCATCAGGAAGGCTTTAAGGTTTACTTCAGTTACAGAAACTTCGTTTTAAAAGCTTCTATTGGATCTTAATTTCTCACCCTAAACGGAAAGTCGGTCGTTTAATTGTGTTTTTATTGATTTTTATCAAAATTGTATTTTGGGAGGGAAAATCAACAAGAGCAAAAAAGAGAGCTATCCGTATCCCAACAAAACTTAGGTATGCAATGCAGCAACATTAAATACTTCCAGGTTGCGTTTGTGCCATATCCGCTTTAGTATTAACCGGATTACCAATAGATGAAAGCCTGCCGGTTTTTTTATTTAACCGGATACAAAAAATTACATCATTTGGATTGTCTAATTCATTTATAAAAAAAGGCCAATAAGCAGAGTGCTGCAAAGCATTTCCTTCTACACTAACCGATATGCGGTTTTTTAAAACCTGGATGGCAGCTTGGCGTTGATCGATATCTATAACTTCCTCAAATGTTCCCCAGCAAACTACACTTTGCCATTGAGCCATATTTTCAATATGCTCAACCTGAAAACAGACAGCAGGATTTTTTCGCATTATCTGCAATTTCATTCCTTCGTATGTACGGCCATAGATACAGTTGTTATCATACGCATAGCATATCGGAACAACATACGTAATATCATCTGCATGGCAACCAATATGCCCTAACAATTGATGTTGTAATACATATTCGATTCGTTCATCGTTTAATGCTTCGGGCATAATTTTATTTTTTAAAGATTATTAAAGGAAATAAAGTAGTTGCAGTACAGGCTTAACTAAAATCCGATAGAGGCTTCGATTACCATCCCATCAAATTTTCCGCCATTAAGAATATTATTACCCGGATAATTTTGATAAACCTGATTTACATATTCAGCCTTCAGCATAATATTCCTTGTAAGGAACCAGCCTACTGAACCTGCTTCCCGATTGATGGTTATATCATTTGCGATGCCTTTTGCTGATGCAGTTACTGTATTATAACGGGCACCAATCCAGAAATTTTCTTTGCCTTTGGGAAACCTGTAAATCAAATCAGCGGCGTATTGCGTGGCCTGGCGTGTGCCTGTTTCTGTAATCGTTCTTCCACGGGCATTTTCATAGGTGCCAAAAAATTCCAATCCTTTATATTTCAAAAACGGGTTTATCATAAATGTAGTTACAGCTTCGCTAAAGCCCGGATTATATCGCCCAGAAAAAGGATTGTAATCATTGGCATTACTCAACGTTGTTCCATTCGCCACATTTTGATTGGACATTACACCAAAATAATGTGATCCTGTGCGGTCTCCTCCAAAAAGCGTATTGCTATTGGCACTTTGATCTTCATAGAAGGCACCTGTTAATCGAAAACGAAGGTTGTTGTTAATTTGTTTGTCGTAACCAAGCTTGCCATGAAAAGCCGCAGCATAATGATTTAATTGCCCTGTTGCAGAATCTGTTCTGGTAGCTGCAATGATGGTTGGATCAAGTTCTCCATTGGATATTCCGAGCATTGCAAACCAACCGGTATTGCTATGGTAGTAAAACTCGCCACCAATTTCTGTAGCAAATTCATCCATGATATAATTTTCTGCAAACGGGTTATAAATAGTATTGCCTCCATCGCTTCTTCTGTAATGCTGATCGCCATAATCAACATCAAACTGCCCTATTTTGATTGTAAGGTGCTGCATGATATTATCTACCCATTTGCTATGCATAAAAAGTAACTTGTCAAATTGAATATAGCCACCTTTTACCCAGGTATCTTCATGGTGCCTTGAAGCAAGATAAGTAGTAAGGTTTACCCGGATACCATCGGATAATTGTGCATCAATATTCAGGTTTGCCATGGCCAGGTCAAAACCATCTGTAAGTGGAATGAGGCTGTTGACATTGCCTGTAAATCCTGCCTGCGTCATTGGTGTCGCGGTATTCTGGTCTCGTAGGGTTTGAAAACTTTGTTCAAAGTTTCCGCCAACTTTTACTTTTATTCCTGTAAAAATTGCTGAATCATTTTTTGTTGTTTCAAAAACATTGATTCCCCGTTTATCATTAAAGCGAAAGTATTGCATGGTTGAATCCTGTGCAAAGGCAGATGCGCCAAAACAAAGCAACGCAACCGGCAGCAGCTTCCGGATTAACTGAATATTATTTTTCATGATTTTGATTTAGGTATAATTGTTTTAATTTAATTCAGTAACGAAAAAGTAGTGTTGAAGTTGATGGTAATTGCATCTCCTGTTTTTAATATCCCCAACATTGCTGTTGGTGCACTAACGTTATAGTCGCTCATTTTTACTTTTTGTACACCTGCAACTGTTATTTTTTTATCTGCATCTTCCGAAATTTTTATAGGCATTGTAATCGTTTTGGTTACGCCTGCAATTGTAAGCGTACCTTTTGCATTAGCACTATAGTTGCCGGAACCATCCGTCTTGGCAATAACGGGCTCTGTCAATACAAAACTGATTTCAGGATACTTATCTGATTTCAAAGCTTTATACGTTTTCTTGTTCATGCCGGAGCCTTCAGTGCTTTTGATAGAATTAACCTCCATTATTATATTGAAAGAATGGAATGTAAATTCTTTATTGGCACTTGCTTTTATAACTCCTTTGCCTGAAACTTTTTCCACTTTTTCATTCCAGCTATGAAGATTAGAAGTACCATCAATTGTTACGGTATATGCCGAGATTGAATAATTTTCCTGTGCTCTGGTACTAATTGCTGTAAGTAGCAATATGCCAGTTAGGAATGCGTTAAATAATTTCATGTTTTTTATTTTATTGATTTGAATTTTTAATTTGTCAGGATTACTTTCAATGCTTTTTCTTTTGCAGCATTGCCGAATGTATCATACGCTTCCATTATTTGGTCGAGCCTGAAATGATGTGTGATTAATTGTTTAGGATGTATTTTTTTTGATTGGATTGTTTTAAACAACATTGGTGTAGTTACTGTATCCACAAGCCTTGTAGTAATGGTTACATTTTTAGACCAAAGTGTTTCCATGTGAAGCGTAACACTTTTTCCATGAACTCCTATATTGGCTATATGGCCACCTGCGCCAATTATTTCCTGGCACAATTCAAATGTAGGCGGTACACCAACTGCTTCGATAGCTACATCCACTCCTTTATTGTTTGTGAATTCCATCACTCTTTCTACAGCTTTACCATTACTGCTGTTGATTGTTTGTGTAGCGCCAAATGTCTTTGCAACTTCAAGCCGGTTATCGTCCATATCTATTACTATAATTTCCGCAGGCGTATAAAATTGTGCTGTTAATAGTGCAGCAAGCCCAACAGGACCGGCACCAATAATGGCAATGGTATCCCCCGGTTTCACCTGTCCGTTTAGTACGCCACATTCAAAGCCTGTAGGCAAAATATCGCTTAGCATTACCAATGCTTCTTCGTCTGAGCCGGCAGGGATGGGGTAAAGGCTATTGTCGGCATAAGGAATTCTTACGTACTCAGCTTGTGTGCCATCAATCAGGTTGCCTAATATCCAACCGCCTTTTTCACAATGCGAATACATGCCCTTCTTACAGTATTCACATTTGCCGCAAGAAGTAATGCAGGATATAATAACATGATCGCCGGGCTTAAAATTACTCACTGAGTTTCCAGTAGCTTCTACAATGCCAACACCTTCATGTCCTATAATTCTGCCATCTGTAACTGCGGGAAGATCGCCCCTCATTATATGGAGGTCTGTTCCGCATATTGTTGTCTTTAGGATTTTTACAATGGCGTCTGTTGTTTCTATAATTACTGGCTTGGGTTTTTCTTCCCATGCTTTTTTATCGGGCCCATGATATACTAATGCTTTCATGATTTATAATTTGTTGGTGAGAAATAATCTGCCATAAAGATGCGTGCATATCAATCGGTAAAGGATGACGGGATGTAACATTGGAGATGATTGTTGTCAGCTAAGGCTAAAAAAGCAATTGCTTAAAAATGAAAGCCTGCCTGGGTTTTTAATCAACTGATCTCTGTCAGCTAATCATTTGATAAGCATCAGCAGTTGAGCAATATGCTGCAACTACTTTTGATTTATAAAAACATTCAAGATGAAAATAAGCATTCCGAACGCTGGTGAGCTGAGGCTATATGTAGATAATAAATACTCTGTGGAGAATATCCAAAAACAATTCAATGCTTATTATCCGTTTTTGAAACTTGAATTTTTTACGAATCAGCGCACTACAAAAAACTTTTTTAAAGCTGCGCCTATTGCCTGCGCAGTAGTAAATGAACTGTTCAGTAAAAATATGGAAGGGACAATTAATGTAGAAAAATTGAGGACCGTTGCTGAAGTGGAAAATGAGTTTAAAAATGAATTCGGATTGTCGGCACAAATATTCAGGCTATCAGGAAATGTTTGGATAGAAACTACTTTAACCGATGACTGGACATTGGAAAAACAAAACAAAGAAGGCGAACAGATAAGCAGTCATTTTTTATAGCAAAGCATTATGTGATTAGTAAGGAAGGTTTTTTAATTTATTTTCATCCAGTATGATAATCTTTCCGGGATGCAGTGCTATTAAATTCTCGGATTTAAAATCAGCCAATGTCCTTATTAAAGATTCTGTAGCCACTCCTGTTACCTGCGCAAGATTATCTCTGGATAATTCCAGGATTTCTTTATCGTTTTTATCCTTACGGTATATTTCCAATACATGTATTAACCCAAAGGCTACTTTTTTGCGTAATGAGTTATACGCCATATTTAACAGCATCTCTTCTTTATCGATTATATTTTTTGAAAGCAATTGAATGAATTGTTTGGCTACCTGCGTGTCGTTCGTAAGTAATGCAATGAAATCTTCTTTGGGGATTAACATTACTTCCGCATCTTCTAATATTTCAGTGCTTTCTGTATAAGCAATATTTTCAAAAATGGGCGTATAACCAAAAAAGTCTCCTGCAGTATAAATGTTTCCAATAAAGTCTTTGCCGCTATCAGTGCTTTTGTAGCCTTTTATTTTGCCCCGTACTAAATAAAAAACCGAATGTGGACGATGCCCTTCTAAATACAGGATATGTTTCTTTTTAAATTCAGCTACTTCCCGGGCATCCGATACTAATGGAAGGTTGCCGCTTTGCTTGGCAGTTTCTATAAAATTATTTATCTGTTCTTTTGATTCGCCTGCAATTGCTTTCAAGGTGTCTTTTTTCCTTAAGCGGATTTCAATGGCAGCCAGCAATTCAAACCCATCAAAAGGTTTGGTTATGTAATCATCTGCACCCAACTCCATCCCCTTTCTAAAATCATTTTTCTCTGATTTTGCTGTAAGGAATATAAAAGGTGTACTATACGTTTCCTTATGTTTATTTAATAAGTGCAATACGCCGTAACCATCCAGCACCGGCATCATAATATCACAAACAATCAAGTCAGGGTTTTCTTTTAAAGCAATCTCTACTCCGGTTTTGCCTTCGCTTGCTCTTAATACTTTGTAACCTGATAATTCGAGTATTTCGGCAATATTGTCTCTTACTTTTTGATTGTCTTCTATAACTAAAATGGTATGCATTGTTTAGTTATTGTTTTGTAACGGAATATAAATAGTGAAGGTGCTGCCTTCATTCAACCGGCTTTTTATTTCGATGCGGCCATTCATTAATTCAAGGTATTTATTCAGGATATGTAAACCGAGGCCTGTTCCCTGTATATTAATTGCGTTCTTTGCCCGAAAGAAACGTTCGGATAAATGCGTAAGGTCTTCTTCCGAAATGCCGATACCGCTATCTTCTATCGAAAGCGCCATATTGCCTTTATCTGCTGTACAAAGTATTTTAATAATGCCATCGTCGCCGGAAAATTTAATAGCATTGGAGAGAAGGTTTAATAAAATATTCCGAAAAAGCTGCTTATCAATTGTTATAGAAAAAGCACAGTTATGTTCCAGTATAATTTGTTGGCCCGGTTTACACTGCTGCCCCATTTCACCAACTATCTTTTGTATCTCTGCAAATAAATCATCAGCACTAATGGTTTCTTCTTTGGCTTGGATCAAACCTTCTTCCAGTTTACCTAACGATAAAAAATCCTCCAGGATACTTTTCATATCGCCTACGGCATCTTTAATCTGCAGCAAATGTTTTTCCCTTTTTGCAGTTTCACTTGTGCTGTTATATTGTTCTAAAAGGTAAGTAGAAGAAAGTATGGTGCTCAGCGGCGTACGAAACTCATGCGAAGCAGTAGTAACAAAACGGGATTTTAATTCATTCAAACTTTTTTCATTTATCAAAGCTTCGTTTAATTCTTCTTTGGAATTTTCCAGGGCAGCAAGTGTTTCACGCAACATTTTAGTACGGGATTCTACTTTCTGTTCCAGCTCGGAGTTTAGTTGTGTTATTTCTTTTGTAACCCTTGCCAATTCATCCCGCTGATGGATAACTTCTGCCTCGCTTTTTTTCCTCACGGTAATATCAATTACAAAACCGATAACAAAGGTTTCACTGTTAATAACGTAATTGCTAAGGCTTACTTCCACCGGAAAATTAGTGCCGTCTTTTCTTTGTGCCAGCAGGTCTCGGCCTTCACCCATTCTTCTTGGTTCGGGATGTTTGTAAAAGTTATCTCTTAATTTAACATGGTTTTGCCTTACATGTTGTGGTATTAGTATTTCTATATTTTGGAGAAGCACTTCTTCTTTAGAGTATCCAAACTGCGTTTCTGCATATTGGTTAAAGTTGATGATGTTGCCCCGGTTGTTCGTAATTACTATACCAATGGTAGCAAAGTTGAATAATGCTTCAAACTGTTCGATATTATTAATACCGGGAAGTTCAGTAATAGTTTTAGACAAAGGTGTAAGTTGATATATTAAGAATGTAACACAATAGCATAACGATTTTCTTTACTTATTGAAGACAATCCTATTGCGTATGTATAATCGTAAAAAGCATGCCTTAATCCTGTTTGACGAATCAGCCTGAAAAACCTCTTGAGGCATACGTTGAGGCATTGATTCAGCCTGCCTTAATCCCTGTTTGGGAAAAATTATCCCGTTTAATGCATAATTAATAATTTATGCGCCTAAAATAAACGGAGCAGTAATTGCTTTATTAGTATCCTTCGGCTCGTATAATTTTCACATAAAAAAATAAGCACATGACAACAGTAAAAAACCTGGGTATCTGGATGGATCATTCAAATGCGCATTTAATGGAATTAACCGTTAGCCCAATTCAAACAAATATTATAGAATCAAACTTTACGCATCAGGAAAAAGAGGAAAGCCATAATAAGGGTGAAAAGGTGATGCATAATAAAGAACAACATCAGCAAGCCGCCTATTATAAGGCACTGGGCGAAACAATTAAAAACTACGATGATGTACTTTTATTTGGACCTACCGATGCAAAGACAGAGCTATTGAATATATTAAAGGCAGACCATAATTTTTCAAAAATTAAAATTGAGGTAAGGCAAAGCGATAAAATGACAGAAAATCAGGAGCATGCTTTTGTAAGAGAATATTTTTCGAAGCGTTGATATAGTTAGCGTAAAATATCTTCTGCGTACTCCACCGTAGCCTTGTTACTTGCACCGGCATCTTCATAAGCCAGATACACGTTCCCGTTAGTATCTGTCGCCGTTGAAGAATACTTAGACCCGGTCAACCTGATAGCTTTTGGTATAAAGTGAAGCAACAACTTTATTTAATAACATAGTACTGCATGCCTAAAAAATTATTAATGAATCGTAGCAAAACTCTGAGCAGATGTTTAGAGGAAATACAAATCAATACAAAATAAAAAAGAGGTAGGGGATACCTACCTCTTTCTGTTATATACCATAAGTATTAGTTCTTTATAATAAGTAGTTGTTGTTGGGTGCCGTCTGCAAATGCAAGTTTAATATAATAAGCTCCTGTTGGCTTTGCTGTAATGTCTAAATTATACTGCGGTTTATTAAACTGATCTGTTAGTACAAGGTTACCCGTGACATCATACACAGCAATGCTTGTTGGTGTATTTGCAAGTTGGTTGGTGGCTATAACATATTTGCCGGTTCCGGGATTGGGCCATACAGTGCTGGCAGATGCTGCAGCATTGATAGTAATAGGCACTATACCATAATAACGAAATTGGTTATTTTCATCCACCTGTTTTATCCTGTAATACAATGTTGTGCCGCCAGCAAAACCGTTTAGGTTATCCGTAAACTGATAATTTTGCACGATGGAAGAATTGCCTGAAGCTGCTACAGTGCCCACTTTTGTAAATTCTTTGGAGTCGAGGCTCCGCTGTACTTCAAAATAAGCACTCTGTTGTTCAGAAGCAGTTTTCCATTGTAATAAGCCCGAATAAGTAGCAGGAACATAATGGCCTGCAAGGTTGAAAAGGCTAACAGGAAGTATGCTTTCTGAATTGGCAAAGCTTAAGGATGTTACCGTAGCATCGCCGGCAACTATATTAAGTGGTATGCCGCCTGCAGATGGAACTTTGCGTACCAAAGAATAATAACCTGCAGGGTCGCCGTCTGAATAGTACACGAATGAAGTGGCAGGATCAACAATTAGGTTTGATATAATTCTTGAACCCGTTTCCGTTGCAATGGTAGTTGCAGATCCTCCTGCTATAGCAAGTTTATTGATTGAAGTATTTATGCCATCACCTTCTGCCCAATAAAGGGTATCGTTTGCAGCACTTATTCCGTAAAGTGTCGATGGCGTATCATAAACATCTATCAATCCGGTGCCATCTGTATTTAAAGAAACGATATGGTACGAGCCAACGCTATTGTCTAAATATTCCAGATACAATTTGTTTTTATAAAACGTAATATACTTGGTATCGCTCATGCTGGTCTCGTCCAACCCTCCAACAGCTCCTGATATTTTTGTAATACCGGTACCATCCATATTGGATTGATAAAGATAAGTTGCTGAATAATCATCTGCCCAATTCCAGTAATACAGTTTAGTGCCATCTGTTGTAAGCGCAGTATTATAAGTAAGGCCGCTTAAAACAGTAGCCTGTACATTAGAGCCATCATTATTTGCAGAAGCAATGGCTGCATTACTTGCACCGCTTTGCCAATATATCTTATTGCCCGAAGGATCTACTGTAAGGTCAAGCGAATAGTAGGTGTCATTATTCGTTAACAACGGTTCGGGGTTTAGCATTGCACCGGTTACACGGTTAAGCAGGGTAGAATAAATAGTATTGTTATAATTAGAAAAATAAGTATTGGTGCTATAGGCCGATGATGCTATTACCGACAGGGTTGCTGTAAGTGTTCCGGTACTGAAAGGAGTAGTACCTCCTGTTCCGATGGTGCTTATATCGGCATATCCTCCATTAAAAGGCGAAGTCATTACACCATCCCATGCACGGAAACTAAAAGTAGGAGTGCCTACCCCGGTAGGTACAAAACGAATCCTGGAACCCGGCTCGTTAGTCAAATAAGGTGCATCTGCCAACAGCACTAATGCATTTGTATTACTTACCGATCCAAAATTTGTCCAGCTTCCGTTAGCAATCTTATATTGCCAGGTACCATTGGTGGCAGTTTGGTTATAAATAGCAATACCTCTGGGTACTTTATTATAATACTCTGCACCGTGGTCATTGCCATCTGTAATAAGTTCGGCGGAGGGTTCTGCAGAACCTATAAAAGCACTCACCGACATACCGTTGGAATTGGTTTGGCTGCCTAATATCGTATTTAAAAAAGGAGTAGCTGCTGTATTCAATACCGGTGCGTTATTGGTGCTTAAAGTAATTAAATAATCTTCTACCTCGCCTACAAAACTACCACAAGGTGTGGCAGTGCCTACACCATTCTGGCTTACTACCAGCCTTATACGAACATTGCCCGCAGGTGCAAAAAGAGGAGCTATAATACCCATGCCCGTTGTAGAGCTGGTATAAGCAGCTACTACATCATGATTAACGGATATATACTCAGCAGTATCATTAAAATCGCCATCATTATTCCAGTCTGCATATATTTTAAACTCGAATGATTTGGCAGAGCTTGTTGGGTTGTAAATAGAATAATATATCGAAGCTCCAAAGTAGCGGTCTAATGTGCCGGAAGAAGAACCTGTTGTTTGTGTGTAACCATTGCTGCCGGTATTGTAAACTTGTCCTCCGGTAAAGCCGGTATTGGGCACGGTAAAGTTGACAGAGCTAAGGTAAAGGCCTGTTGTAGTAACAGCAGGAGCGCAATATTGTGATTTCCCTGCAAAGGAAAAAACGAATAAAAGCATAAAGGAGATAAAACTACTTTTGTAATTAAAGTTCATGTGATAGGTTTTAAGGTATTGGTATTGAAGAAAGATTAGTTATTTATGAATTTTATAAGTAGCTATAAACTTTGGGAAAATGAGGAGTTACAAATCAGGCAAACGGGTAAGAATGAATAATCATTTTTAACTGAAAAGTTCATTTTGGATAGATTTATAGGTCGCTTATATAGATTAAAAACTGTATAACGCTATTATTGCAAAATTATTTTAAGGATTTTTTTATTTAACATGTATGGGGATGAATGGTATCGCAGGCTCTTCCGGCACTTCGGAAGGTTTTATTACAGGTTCTATTGGCAATGAAGGAAATTCCGGTGGCTGAGTGGGATCGTTTTTAGGCATATTCTTTTTTTTAAATAGAACCAAAAAGAATGCC
>Ga0206858_1093_pt2 | contig 17987 bp, 14 predicted proteins | sample Alteio_BWOrgCont_46_FD_152622 | JGI IMG/M metagenome (GOLD analysis project Ga0206858, IMG submission 152622) | Enriched cells from forest soil in Barre Woods Harvard Forest LTER site, Petersham, Massachusetts, United States -... | ecosystem: Environmental > Terrestrial > Soil > Temperate forest >... | reverse complement strand
TTCTGGAAAGAAGGTTTTCCGTCGGTTCGCGCTATGTGCTGTCCATTGTATCCTTGATTACGTTTGTCATTTCCAAAATTGCGGTCGGTATATTCGCGGGCGGGGTGGTTTTTTCAACGCTCCTGCCGGAAATGCAAATTCATCTGGGCAACAGTACGATTGACAGTTTTTGGATTGACTCCATTTTGGTGGTTCTGCTGACCGGCGGCTACACGATGTTGGGCGGCATGCGCGCGGTGGCTTACAATGACGCAGTCCAGGTGATCGTCCTGATTGGCGGCTCGGCCTGCTTGACCTTTTACGGGCTGGACAAGCTTGGTGGTTGGGGCGAATTGCGCAAGTGGTGCGGTTCGGAAATGTTCAATCTTTGGAAACCCATGATTCCCCACGGGGTGGTTTCCACCTGGTCGCCAATTCTGGAGACGAATGCAGCCGGGGACGTGGTCAAGGAGGCCTGGTACTTTAATGATAACTATCCTTGGTTCGGCATGTTAATCTGCGCGCCGGTCATCGGATTATGGTATTGGTGTACCGATCAATACATTGTTCAACGCGCGCTGGGGGCCCCGAATCAAAAGGTGGCGCGGCAGGGAAGTATTTTTGCCGCTTTCCTCAAGCTATTCCCGGTTTACCTTTTTATCATTCCCGGCCTCATATGTTTTGCGCTGGCCAAAAGCGGGAAGGTGCCCGCTTTGGCCTCGGTTTATGATCCAGCTACGGGTCACGCCACGGCCGCCGCGCAAGGGGCGTTTCCGCTCATGGTATCAAAACTGCTTCCTCCCGGGTTGCGGGGGATCGTGGTGGCCGGGTTGCTCTCGGCCTTGATGGGTTCGCTGGCCGGCGTTTTTAATGCCTGCTCCACGTTGTTCACGGTGGACATTTACGAGAAAATCCGTCCAAAAGCATCGCAACATGAGTTGGTCCGCATGGGCCGGATCGCCACGGCCATCGCGGTGGCGGTCGCCATCGCCTGGATTCCGGTTGTGAAAGGGGCGGACAGTCTTTATGGCTATTTGCAATCGGTGCAAGGTTATCTGGCGCCACCGGTCTTCGTCGTGTTTTTCTTCGGGGTTTTCTGGAAAAGGCTCAACGCCAAGGGCTGTCTTTGGGCCATGGCGGTGGGCTTTGCCATTGGAATTTTCCGAATGCTGGTGGACACCCCCATCACCTTGGGTTTGAGCAAGGGATATGAATACGGATCCTTTTTATGGATTGTGCACCAGATTTATTTTCAATACTTCAGCATTTTGATCACAGTGGTTTCCGCCGTGGTGATGATCACGGTCAGTTATATGACCGAGGTGCCGGATGCGGACAAAATCAAAGGCCTGGCCTTTGGCACAGCGTCTGACAAAGACATCGCTGAAACTCGCGCCAGTTGGAGCGCGCGGGAAGTCCTGGCCTCGATTCTCGTCCTTGCTTGTATTCTAGGCGGCTACCTCTATTTCACGGGATAGACCTTTCAACAAAACTCTGGCCCAAGGCTGCAAGCGCCCGTTGTCTTATGGGGCGACGGCTCTTGCTGAAGCCAAAATGGACTGGAGTCCAGACGTCCAGGATTTACAAACCACCAATAGCTGATTGCTTGGAGGAGCCAGTAATGGTCTGGGCTGAAATCACCGAGTTGGTGCCACGGAACGTCCCACTCCCGGTGCCGGTTGTGCCCGTCGCAAAACTAAAATTCTGGCTCGCTGTGTTGGTCTTGGTGGTGGCAGTCGAATCTTTCGCGTAAGTGGCCAAACCCACAATGGTGAAGGTGCTGGGGTTCTCCGTGATCATGCTCGAATCGTCGTAGCTCAGCGTCAAGATACTGGTATCCGTCTCTGTTGTGGTGTCGGTGTAGGTTGAGGTGACAGGGATGGTTTTGCTGCCTGTTTCCGAGATGGTGGTTGAATTTTGATACGAATATTTGATTACGCTGGGATAAAAAACCAGCGAGAGAACATTGTTCGGAACGGCCAGGACGACGTTAGATCCAGTCTTGTCCACCACGTAAACATTGGCAAATTGATCAACCGCCAAGGTGTCGGTCTTGGCAAAGGTCATGCCGAACGAAAAGGCCAGGAGATTGAGGAGATCTGCGTTTTTGAAGCTGGCACTAGTGACCCCCTCGCTGGCAGAGGCGGTGTAGTTGGTTGATTTGCCAGTATGGGTCGAGTTCGTCGAATAAGTCTCCGCCCCCTGCTGGTAAACGGTGCAAGCGATGGTCAGCGCTCCGCCGCCGATAAGAGTGCCTGCATGAGTGTTAAAGGCTGCCAGGGCAATTGCTGGGAGGATGATGGACAATAAGAATTTTTTCATTTTGAGCTTCACTTTTTAGGAGTGTGGTTAAATTGACTTGAACTTCTTGCTGACAACGATGCTTCATGCGTCGTCGAGTTAGTTGAGCCGTGATCTCACCAAGCCCCGGGTCAATCTGCAAGTAAAATTTTGCAAATTCTTGAGGCGCGGGTGCGCGACAGAATTCTTCGCATACGGTAGTGACGCCTCGCCGAGACGCCCCTACCAAGCGAAGAATTCTGTCTCACGCCCTTGAGGCGCGCTCCGGCTGCACGACTGGTCTGCGCCTATGGCAAATAAAGCACAAAGTGCTTGCCTCGGCGGGGTTTCGGATGTTTAGTACGGCATGGTTCTGATTTCGGCGTGCCATGCAAACGAAGACTGAGATTGGCTATAATTCTAAGGTTGAGGGCGATGTGGTCCACACGCAGTTGGATGCGGCCATCAATTGGTTCCGCAAAAACTCGTTGTGGCCCATGCCCATGGGCCTGGCTTGCTGCGCCATTGAGTTGATGGCCGCCGGCGCCAGCCGTTTTGACATCGCGCGCTTCGGCGCGGAGGTGATGCGCTTTTCCCCGAGGCAATCGGACGTGATGATCGTGGCCGGCACGGTCACCTACAAAATGGCCACCGCTGTGCGCCGGATTTACCAACAAATGGCCGAGCCCAAATGGGTCATCGCCATGGGCGCCTGCGCCTCCACCGGGGGGATGTACCGCAGTTACGCGGTGCTTCAGGGCGTGGATCAAATTCTTCCGGTGGATGTATACGTCGCCGGCTGCCCGCCGCGTCCGGAGGCGTTGCTGGATGCGCTGATCAAACTGCAAGGGAAGGTAGGCCGGGAGCCTTTTCTCTCCCTGCAAATGCGGGCCTGAGCGCCCGCCGGATGGAGCGAGATTTTCATGCCCGCACTCGAACTTGCGCAACAACTGAAAACACGATTTGGAGCCCTGATCTCCGAACCGGCGGAATTTCGCGGCGAAATCACGGTCGAACTCTCCGACGCCGATCTCATTGCCGAAATTTGCGAGTTCGCCAAAAAGCAGCTTGGTTTCGATTTCCTGGTGGATGTCAGCAGCGTGGACAATTACGGAACCGACCCGCGCTTCACCGTCGTTTATCATCTTTACGGCTATGGGCATCATTGTTCCTTGCGGATCAAGACCAACGTGGGCGAGGAGGAATCCGAGCTGCCAACCGTGACGGGAATTTGGAAGACGGCGGATTGGCATGAGCGCGAAGTTTACGATATGATGGGCATTCGTTTCCGCGACCATCCTGATTTGCGGAGGATATTGATGTGGGACGGCTACCCGTATTTTCCGCTGCGCAAAGATTTCCCCTTGTCAGGCAAGCCTTCGGAGATGGCGGAAGTGGCCTTCACCAGGCCGGCGCCGATGGAGGGCGGGCCATTTGTCACCCTTCCCAGCGGCGGGAGCAGCACCGCCCGCGAACCGCGCGTGCGAACGCCTGACACGGAAAGCAAGGAAGCGGCCGTGGCGCCAAACGAGGAGAGAAAATAGCATGGGCACGTTCACCGTAGGCTGCCTCATTAAGAATCACGTTGACCGCGAGAAGACGGTCAAAATTCCCCGGCTGATGGTGGACACCGGCAGCGAAGCAACGTGGATTACGAGAAGTCTTTTGGAACAAATCGAAATCAAACCCGAAAAACGCTGGCCGTATCAGATGGCAAATGGCCAATATGTTTATCGTGACGTAGGTTACGCCATTATTCGCGTGGGACAGCGTGAGACTGTGGATGAAGTGGTCTATGCTGAAAAGGGAGATTTCCTACTTCTCGGAGCGCGCGCACTGGAAGGATTGCTGCTCTGGGTTGATCCAAAGAATAAAAAGCTGATCGAACTCGAAGCAGGACCGGTCGCCAAGGTGATTGTGCCTGGAAAAGTTTCGCCCAACAAAGACAAGCCACGCACCGGTTTGGTCATTCAAGGCCAAGGAGGGCCGCCGCCAGTGGCCGGAGACGAACCCGTGAAAAAAACCAGACGGAAGAATTAAATGAACTCGGTCCAGGACATCCAAATCAAAGATCCCGCGGCCCGCGCGGCGGCGGAAGATTTGCAGGATATTCATGGCGAAAAAATGATCCTGAACATGGGGCCATCCCATCCCGCCACCCACGGCGTGCTCAGGATCGTGCTTGAATTGGACGGTGAGATTATCATCAAGGCCACGCCGGACATCGGCTATTTGCATCGCGGCGATGAAAAAATCGCCGAGAACATGACTTACAACCAGTTTATCCCTTACACGGATCGGCTGGATTACCTCGCGCCGCTGGCCAACAACGTCGCTTACGCTCTGGCGGTCGAAAAATTGCTGGGCATTGACCGGGCGCTCCCGCCGCGCTGCCAATACATCCGCGTGATCTGCTGTGAGTTGGCGCGCATTTCGGCGCATTTGCTGGGCTTGGGATCGTTCGCCATGGATGTCGGGGCGCTGACGGTTTTCTTATACACGTTCACTCAGCGCGAAACCATTTACAATTTGATCGAGGCGCTAACCGGCGCGCGTTTCACCACTTCCTACACTCGCGTCGGCGGCGTGGCGCGGGACCTGCCTCCCGGCTGGGTTGGACCATGCCGCAAATTCCTTGAGGAGGTCGTGGCCAACATTGACGAATCCGAGGCATTGCTCAGCCGCAACAAAATCTTTGTGGATCGCACCCGGGACATTGGCTTCATCACACGCGAGGTGGCCATTGACTACGGCTTGACCGGCCCCAATTTGCGCGGCAGCGGAGTTGAGTTCGATCTGCGCAAGGCGCATCCGTACCTGGTGTATGACCAGTTGGAGTTTGAAGTGCCCATTGGGTCGGTCGGGGACTGCTACGATCGTTATATGGTGCGGATCGAGGAGATGCGGCAAAGCGTGCATCTTTTGAGGCAATGCCTGGACAAGATTCCTGGCGGAGCCGACAACGCCTCCAAAGAGCCAGTCAGCATCGCGGACGGCAAAATCGTCCTGCCCACCAAACGCAAGGTGCTGACGAGCATGGAGGAATTGATCCATCAATTCATTTTGGTGACCGAAGGACCCAACGCGCCGCCGGGCGACGTCTATTTCGGCGCGGAAAATCCCAAAGGCGAGCTGGGTTTTTACATTCACAGCAAGGGCGGGGGCACGCCGCATCGGTTGAAAATCCGCGCGCCCTCGTTTTGCAACCTGAGCATCCTGCCGTATTTGCTGCCAGGCCACATGATGAGCGATACGGTGTCAATTTTTGGTTCCCTCGATTTTGTCATGGGAGAGTGCGACCGATGAACGATATGAGTTTTTCAGTGCCACCGGAATTGGAAGCGGAACTGGACGAATTGACCACGCATTACCCGCAGAAGCGGAGCGCGTCGCTCATGTACTTGCACGCCTTTCAGGAACGATTCGGCTGCGTCTCTCCCGAGGCCATGGAGTGGACCGCCAAGAAACTTGGCTTGGAACCGATCAACATTTACGAGTTGGTCACCTTTTACCCGATGTTCCGCCAGGAAAAGGACAAAGTGGGCCGCCACCAGATCAAAGTCTGCCGCACCTTGAGTTGCGCCTTGGGCGGAAGCCACGAACTGCGCGATCATTTCTGCAAAAAACTCGGCCTCGACGCCTCCAGCCACGGCGCGCAGACGACCAAAGACGGAAAATTCACCGTCGAATTCGTCGAATGCCTGGCCAATTGCGGCACCGCGCCGGTCATGATGGTCAACGAGGATTTCTACGAGGCAGTCACGTTGCAAAAGGCGGATGAAATCGTCTCGCAGTGCCATTAAGCAAAGCCATGTTTATTATACAGAGCGTCATAAGTAATTGCGTATCGTGATCATTCCATTTCGGTAGGGTGAGACTCCGTCGAACCCTGACTTTGTCCGCCAAGAATCGAGTCACGGCTCAACGGAGTCTCGCCCGACCGATACAGTCGTTAGAAGTGGAAGGCATCCGGTTTCAAATGTCAGGCGTCTCCCGTTTTTGGAAAACGTCATCAGAGCGCAAAAAAAGAACGACTCGAAAGAGTAAGCCGGAACAATTCAGTTGGGGGAGAAGATCCGTCCTCACCCCAACCCGCCCTCTCCTCCACAAGTGTGTGGAGGAGAGGGGTAACGAAAGTCGCGAAAAACTGAGAGGCGCCCATTTTGCGCTAAATTGCAAGGGAACATTGACACTGCGGCTGATTTCCGGTTTTTACCCTTTGGTGAAAAAATCGTTGTTCCATAGTATTGCCGGTTCGGTGACCGCGCCGGCGGGGTTTCTGGCTGCGGGCGTGTTTTGCGACATCAAGCGTCTCGGCACGGGCAAGGGCTCCCATAAGCCCCTGAAACGCGACCTGGCCCTGCTGGTTTCGCAGTCGCCCGCCAGCGTGGCCGGGGCTTTTACGACCAACCAAGTCTGCGCCGCGCCCGTGAAGTGGTGCGTCGAACGCGTCCAGCGCGGGATGGCTCGCGCGGTGGTCGTCAATTCCGGCAATGCCAATGCTTGCACGGGCGAACGAGGCCGGCTCGATGCCGAAAAAATGGCTGCCTTGGCCGCCGCCGCTTTGAACATCGCAGCCGAAGAGGTCCTGGTCGCCTCGACCGGGCGAATCGGGGTTCCGATGCCGATGGAGCAGGTTGAAAAGGGCATCGCACAAGCCGCCGCGCTGCTTGATGGTTCGCTGGAGAGTGGCAGTCACGCGGAGGAGGCCATTATGACCAGTGACACGAGGGCCAAGGAAGTCGCGGTTGAATTTCAGCTTGGCGGCAAAACGGTCCGCATCGGCGGGATGTGCAAGGGCGCGGGCATGATCCAGCCCGGCATGAGCCCATCGGGCGCCCCACCGGCCTTGCGTCCGTTGCACGCCACGATGCTGTGCTTTCTGACCACCGATGCCGCCGTTGAGGCGAAAGTGTTGCAGGCCGCCCTGAATGAAGCGGTCGCCCAGAGCTTCAACCGCATCACGGTGGATGGCGACATGAGCACCAACGACACTGTGCTGGTGCTGGCCAATGGCCGCGCGGGCCATCGCCCATTGACTGCGCGCGCGCCGGAATTGCCGGTGTTTCAAGCCGCGTTGAATCATGTCACGCTGGAACTGGCCCGGAAGATTGTGTTGGATGGCGAAGGGGTTTCGCGGTTTGTCACGGTGCGGGTGTCGGGCGCGCGAAATTTTGCGGAAGCCGATACCGCCGCGCGGGTGGTGGCGAACAGTTCGCTGGTCAAGACAAGCTGGTGCGGCGGCGATCCGAATTGGGGCCGCATCCTGTGCGCGCTCGGTTATTCCTCGGCACAGGTCGTGGAAGGCAAAGTGGACGTCGGCTACAGCCTGCCGGGCAGCCGGAAGATTCTGTATTCCTTGCGGAAGGGGCGGCCGACCAGCGTTGCCTTCAAGGCGCTGTGCGAGATTTCGACCGCCAGCGCGTTCGATCTGCATATTAACTTGAACGTCGGCCGCGCCAGCGCGTTGATCTACGCGGCGGACTTGACGGAAGCCTACGTTGATTTTAACAAGGGCGACGTGAACGACCCCACGACATTGGGCGGGTGAACGAGCTATATGTTTCGGAAGCGCATTGGAGAGCAGACCGAGTTGGCGCTGATCGAGCACCGGCACGCGAGGGAGTTATTTGCTTTGATCGAAGCCAACCGGGCGCACTTGCGGCCGTGGATGAATTGGACGGACCAGCGCCGCACCCAGGCCGATGTCGCCAATTACGTCGCGACCAGCTTGAAGCAATTCGCCTTGAACCAGGGGATTCATTTGGGCATCTGGGAGCAAGGCAAAATCTGCGGCATGATCAACTGCTGTCCGATTGATTGGCCCAATAAATCCACCAGCCTGGAGTATTGGCTGGGGCTGCCGTATCAGGGCAAAGGCATCGTGACCGCCAGTTGCCGCGCGGTCATTGAGCACAGTTTCGGAACCGTGGGATTGCATCGTTTGACGATTCGTTGCGCCACGGAAAACCGCCGCAGCCGCGCCATCCCCGAGCGTTTGGGCTTCACGTTCGAGGGCATTGCCCGCGACGCCGAATGGCTCCACGACCACTTTGTCAATCATGCAGTGTACGGGTTGGTCCAGGGGGACAAGGTGAACGCTTGAAAAGGGCGCGCTTGAGGACAACCAGCATTATGCCGACCGCAACCGGAGGCGGGCTGGCCAAAAATTCATTGGAGCACGACGTAGAGCGCGTCAGATGGAAATTGAAACGTCTTGTGTTCGGCCGACGATTCCAGCGGAATCGTGCCTATGGCCATGCCGTTAACGTCCAAAACGCGGGCAGTTTTGATGACTGGGTTGGTGATGGTGATTTCCACGTCGGCCCGCCGAATCATCCAAGGGGCACGTCCAAAGCTTACAACTTCCTCGCCTGCACGGTTCTGAACGGTGACGGGCTTGGTCTTCCACCCCTGAGGGCGCTCGGTTGTGCCCACTTGGACGAGAATTTTACCGGACGCCCGCAGCGGCTTGTCGTCCATCGCAACGACCAGCACAGTGGCATATTCGTTGGCGGAGCGGATTTCGACGTCGGTGAATCGGCTGACGCCGGCGGCTTTGAGAAAGCCAGTCACGCCCTGCGCTTTGGGCGTGTCGAGGCTGCACCACCCCTGGGCGTAATCCAGCATTATTTCCCCGGTCACCGAGCGAATCTTTTTGTGCTGAGTGTCGATGTAATTGGCCAAATCCACGACCTCGTTTGAAGTCGAATCTCCGCCGTAGGTCGCGACGACCGGCCCTACCAAGTAGGCGAGCGGGTTGACGCCCTCCTTGATGCGTGATCCTTTCGACCGACCGGCCAGGTCTCGATTGGGATCGTAGCCGGCATCCTCCGCAATGATCGGCATCCGGCGCTGCCAAAGGTCGGTCAACGGTCGCTGTTCAGACACCACGGGCGCGCCTTGTCGGATGTAACCGAGCCGATACATCAACGCCGCGGCCGGCCACTGACCCATGAGCATGGGCGTCGCACAGACCCATTTTCCTTCGGACGGCATAAAACCGTTGGCGGAACCGGGCTGGCGCCAGTCTACCTCGCTGGTCGCGAACCAAAAGTAAGCGTCAACACCGGTCAACGATTGGTAGGCGGCCACGAGAAACGGGCCTTCGGATTGGTGGCTCAATGGTGGAACCCAGGAACTCTCCGTGATCATCATCGGAAAACCTGCCGCCTGCTTAAGGGCGAGTGGGAGTTCGCGCGGTCGGATAAGCACGGAATCGTCGGTGAATTGGTCGCCGGCACAAATGGCCCAACCCTTGTTCGCGCCCTCGTGAATACCGTCATAGTAGCGATTGACAGCCATGACTTCATTCGCCGTGTAGGACCAACGCTCGGCATCGAGCATGGTTACATTGTCGGAGGTTCGCCAGTTGCCGGCGTTGACAAGCTGTTTGCATCCGAGATCATTTTTTAAGAAGTCCCCAACCATTTGATTGAAATGGCGCATGGTCTCAGTCAAGAACTGCATCTGGTCGGCGCACCGAAGTTGTTGTCCGGCGTTTCCGCGGCGCTGCGTCAACTCCCACGTCAGGTAAAGCGCCGCCTGGCCTTGAGGAAAGTCATCCGCGCTATCCTGATCGGGTGAGGGCGCGGCGCTTTGCCACGCAGTCTGGGCTTTTTGCAGGGTGCCGTATTTCTTCGCGGCGAACGCGGCGAACTGACGGCGCAATTCCTTTCGCGCCTCGCCTTTGATACCCTGAGCCGTCCAGAACAAAAGTGAATCCTCATTTTGAATTTCCAAGACGGCCAGCGCCGGCTCCTGGGCCAGAGGAATACCGGTGTAAGGATTCTTTTCTGTCAATACTTGCTTCAGCCAGTTCTTATAAGCGGCCTGTAGAGAGGCATCGAAAAACAGCAAACCCCAATTGTGATTGCCGCCATCATCAAGGTATCCCATCGAAGCCTTCGTGTGCGAGGCACCCGCCCAATAAGGGGAGTAAATCGTGTAGATGCCTTCTTTCTTCATGGCGGCAACTCCTTTCCAGAGACGGTCGCGGTCGGCTTGATCAATTTGCAGAAGATCTTGGCCGGTCGGCGTTATGTTGCAGTGGAAGCGGACCATGTTGATGCCGCGTTTGGCCAGGAAGCGAGCGTGCCGGGCAAGATCCTTGTCGAAGGCATTATCATTCACGGCCCAAAACCGGGCCGACTGGCCATCCCCAAGCACGAAATCACTGCCCTCTTTTGAACGCCGCACGAAGCCATTTTGGCCGGCGACTTTCTCGTTAAGCCAACGCAAATCAAGCAGGGCAGCCGGGTCGAAGTCGTCGCGCGGCGGATGGAAGGCCCAGGTCCCATCGCTCTCGGTCTCGGCCGGGTTTGAGTCTTGGCCCGGCTTCTTTGTGCCACTCGGGGTAAAAGATTCGTCCGTGAAAGCAAAGCAATCCAGCATGCCGTGATTATTGTTTTCACTGTGCATCCGAAATGAGACTTGATGGGCACCTTTGGCGAGCTTGACCTTGCCCACTTTTATCCAAGCGATGAAACGCAAGTCAGTTTTCCCATCTTCCGCGATGTTTACGGTGTCTTGTGCGGCTTTCATGTCAATGAGGGTCCAGGTGCTGGCATCAAGTTGATAGGAAAGCTTAGTCGCCACCGGATTGGCGCGGACCCAAAAGACGTAATCTTTATCCTTTGTCACTTGCATCGAGTAAGTCGCCTCGCCGGCTAGTTTGTCGTTCCAATTCGAGATGAAATCGTTCCCGGAAAGTTGGTCCCGCTTTACCTTGTCGTACCACCAAGGGTGTCGGGTCATGCTTTGCGTCTGCGCCGCCTCAGCTTCGAGCCAGATATAATCCGCAGCGCGGGCTGGCAATCCGAAGATAATGCCCAAAATTAAAACGGCCGCTGCGCGCCATGGAATCCTCCGTCCATCACCTTGGCAATTGGTCATCATCCGGCAACATAAGCCGCCACCAACCAACGGACAAGGACAAGTCAAAATTTCCCAGGATTTGAACCTGAAGAATCGCCTGCTCTTACTTCGCCGAAAAGGCGAAGATGGTAGTGCTCTTGAACGTTTCTCCCGGTTTTAAGACGGTCGAGGGGAAGTTGGGATGGTGGATGGAGTCTGCGTAATGTTGCGTTTCCAGGCAGAATCCGCGTGGATTGCCGGTGTAAAATTGCACGCCTGGCTCGGTGGTGCTCATTTCCATTATGCGCCCGCTCTGTGGGTCTCGCACGCGGGCGGCCAAAGCCAGCGAGGTGCCGCCTCCTTTGATTACGAAATTGTTGTCGTAAAAGCCAAGCTTGAGCTGACTGGCTCGGGCGCCGATCAAGGCCGGGGACGTGAAGTCCAGCGGCGTGCCAGTGACGCTGGCGATCTCGCCCGTCGGGATCAACTGGCTGTCTGTCACGGTGTAGTGGTCCGCTGTCAGCCATAACTCATGGCCCGCAACATTGCCCGCCCCGGCCAGATTGTAGTAGGCATGACTGGTGAGATTTATCAGCGTGGTTTTGTCCGTGCGGGCCTCATAATCCAGGCGCATTTGGTTGTCATCGTTGACCGTATAAGTCACGCTCACGGTTAAATTTCCGGGGAAAGCCTGCTCCCCATCTTTGCTGAAATAGGTGAAGCGGACCGCAGCGGTGTGCTCCCCGGCGGGAAGCCCTTGAGCCTGCCAGACCACCGACCCATAGTTCTTTCTCCCGCCGTGCAGGGTGTTGGGGCCTTCGTTGGCTTCGAGCTTATACTCCACCCCTTCAAGGTCAAAACGGGCGCCGGCAATGCGATTCGCCACCCGTCCAATGACTGGCGCCGAAGTTTGGGACCCGCTCAAATACCGGGCCAGTGAATTGGCGCCCAGCACCACATTGGTTACCGCTCCATTTCGATCGGGGATCTCCACCTCGTTAAGGATCGCTCCATAACTCATCACGCGAACGAGCATCCCCTTGGCATTGTGCAGCGTGAATTGTTGCACGGGTGTGCCGTCTGGCATCTTACCAAATTCGCGCTCCTCCAGTCGCGTCAAGGTTTCGGCACGTGTGCCAGGTGGAATAAGGGCAGAGAACAAAAGCAACCACATAAAGAGCCATCCGCGCGACGTCATGGCTGTTGAGTAGCTCTCTGAGCGATTTCACACAAGACCAAACAACTCCACTTCGGCGCCACCAGCCTGCTGGGAATTCTTGATGCGAATCTAGGATGCCTTGAATTCCGACCAGATTCGTTTACACTCACGCGAATGAAATTTAGCCAAAATATCCATCTAAGCCGAGGCTTGCTGCCTGCGGCCACGATCATTGCAGGGTTGGCACTTTCGACCACGGCCGACGCGCAAACCAATGACACCGAACAGGGATCCGAAAAACAGATTACGGTTCTGCCCCTGGAAAAATCGGCGAGCCGGGGCATTGTGACGCGCGATCCTTCCGACATCGTAAAATGCAAGGATGATTATTGGGTTTTTTATACGGGACGCGGCGTTCCGTCTTATCATTCCAAGGATTTGGTGAGATGGGAACGCGGGCCGGCGGTTTTCAAAACGGCGCCGGAATGGATCGCAGGCGCGGTTCCAGAAAACCGCCGCATGTCCTACTGGGCTCCCGACATCATGAAAGTCGGCGACCGTTATCTGTTTTATTACGCCGTTTCCTCGATGGGAAAAATGACCTCCGCCATCGGCCTCGCCGCCAATGCCACTTTGGACCCAAACGATCCAGCGTATCACTGGACTGATGAAGGTATCGTGGTGCGGACGAAGGATGGTGACAACTATAATGCGATTGATCCGACCGTATTTCAAGACACGGATGGCAGCTTGTGGTTGACGTTTGGTTCCTATTGGAGCGGCATCAAACTGATTCAGCTCGATCCCAAGACCGGCAAACGCATCGCGCCGAATTCGGAGCTCTATTCGCTGGCCTACAATGAATCCATCGAGGCATCCTATATGTGCAAGCACGATAATTACTATTATCTTTTTGTGAATTGGGGGTCTTGCTGCCAGGGGCCGAAGAGCACTTACAATATCCGCATCGGGCGGAGCACTACGATCACCGGGCCGTATCTGGACCAAGCTGGGGTGGACCTGTTGCATCGCGGTGGCAGCGTGTTTCTGCCCACAACCAATGGGCCCTTGATCGGGCCGGGGCATGCAGGAACCCTGACTGTGGAAGGCAAGACTTGGTTCACGTCGGATTTCGAAGGTGACATTCGCCTGGCTGGAAAAGCAACCCTGGCGATCATGCCGCTGCAATGGAAGGCGGACGGCTGGCCAGAGGCGACGGTGAACGACCTTGATTCTGCAAGCTCGGCGAAACCGGTGTCGAAGTAAGTAGAGAACGACACAGGGTCAAGACCGAATCGCCGCTTCTTTGCAGCGATTGAATTTTCCAAAATACTGCCTCACTTCGCCCTGAGCAGTAGCACCGGCACGCTAATGCTGTGCTGCACACGGGTGGCGGTGGCGCCCAGAAAAATGTCCCCCAGCAAGCGGTGTCCGTGGGTGCTCATGGCCACCAGATCGCAACCCTTCTTCTTGACCCATTGCACAATCTGATGGACCGGTTCCCCGAAGGCCAATTCCGCCTCCGCAGAAATTCCGGCGGACTGAAATTCCTTGCGAACCTTCTCCAAGTAGGCGGTGTCCTCACTGATTTCACGGCTGACGGCATCATGCCCGTAAGTGCGCGCCGCCCAGCCGTCCGCGACATGCAGCAAAACCACACGGCTGTGGGCCAGCTTCGCCAGCGCCTTGACGTGTTCGATGATCGCCCGGTCTGTAGGGGTTCCGTCCAACGTCACCAGGATGGTTTTATACATGGGTTAACCTTGGTAAGCTTCATCGGCCGAGGATGACATGCCAGGCCGATTTAAGCGAGTCCGGCAGCCCGCAAATATCCATTCCCGTAATAAGCAATGCGCTGCCCCAACCGGCCAGCAACAGAAACCAGCCGAGTTTCCAGGGCCCCATCTTCTTGCGCGAACTGGTGAAATGCAGCAGCGGAAACATGGCGAAAGGCAGTTGCAGGGCCAAGACGACCTGGCTGAGGGTAAGGAGATCGTTCACGCTGCTGTCGCCGCGAATCCCAATGATGATGACCGCCGGAATGATGGCCAGCGCGCGAGTGATGAGCCGCCGCAACCAAGGCTGGATCCGCCAGTGCATGAAACCTTCCATCACCACCTGGCCGGCCAGTGTGCCGGTAATAGTGCTGCTCTGGCCGCTGGCCAACAGGGCAATCACAAACAACGCGCTCGCCACCGAGGTCCCCAACAGCGGCGCCAGCGTCAAGTAAGCGATGCGAATCCAATCACTGTCGGGAGTGAAGGCGACCACTTGCCCGCCTGCTACCGTGACGCTGGTCTTGCCGTAAAAGACCATCGCTGCCAGGACCATGATGGCGGCGTTGACGAAGAATGCCACGGTCAAGGCGGCGATGGAATCAATAGCGTTGAACCGAATGGCGCTGCGGATGGAGGCTTCATCCTTTTGCAGCTTGCGGCTTTGCACCAAGGCCGAATGCAGGTACAGATTGTGGGGCATGACGGTGGCTCCGATGATGCCAATCGCCACGTAAATCATCCCGTTCTCGTGCAACGTCGGAGTGAGCAATCCGTGCGCCATCTCCATAAAATTGGGCCGCATCTGCGGCAGAACAAAAATCTCGATAAAATAGCAAGCCCCAATGGTTGCCACCAACAGCAGCACGATGGCTTCGATGGTCCTCATGCCGAACCGTTGCAGCGCCAGCAGCAGCATCACATCGAGGCCAGTGATGATGACGGCCCACAACAGGGGAATGTGGAACATGATATTGAGGGCGACCGCGCTGCCGAGCACTTCCGCGAGGTCACACGCGCCAATGGCCAATTCGCAGAACAGCCAGTTGGGCCAGCGCGTCCAGCCCGGATACCAGTCGCGACAGCATTGCGCGAGGTCTTTGCCGGTCACGACCCCCAAACGCGATGCGATAACCTGCATGAAAATGGCCATCAAACTGGCCACACCCACCACCCACAGCAGTCCGTATTTAAACTGGGCGCCGCCTGACAAATCGGTTCCCCAGTTGCCGGGGTCCATGTAGCCCACGCTGATAAGAATGGCCGGGCCGACGAACGCCTTCCATTGCTGCCAGAAGCCGGCTTGAGGTCGCGGCACATCCACGGTGCCGTGCATTCCTTCCAGGGACATGTGGCCCGCAGGCGCCGCGGCCGCGATTCCCCCCGCAGCCGGAGCAGGCTTGCCGCCGTCTGTGAGTTGGCCAGGTTCGTTCATTTATCCACTCGAATATAAAGTTTTAACTGGAAAACATTTTATGTCAAGCTCCACAAAGGAAAAGTCGGGGCGTAAATGCCCCTTGACATAATTTGCTAAGACAGGCACAATGTAGTTCCAACATGGTTTCTCTCATGTGCCAAACCGAAGAGATCCGCAACACTCCCTTGCTGGCTGAGGCTTTGCCGGCAAAGCTTTGTGCAGCAGGCAGGCGTGGCCGCGGGTTCACGCTCATAGAGCTTCTGGTCGTAATCGCGATCATTGCCATCCTGGCGGCTTTGCTGTTGCCGGCCTTGAGCAGAGCCAAGGCCACCAGCCAATCCACCGCCTGTCTGAGCAACCTCAAGCAACTGCAATTGGCTTGGGCTATGTACGCCGGCGATTACAAAGATTATATCGTCAACAACTACACCAGCGGCAACCAGGACTGCGGTTCCAAGGCGTGGATCACCTCCGGTTCTCTGCTGGGCGTGGCCACCTGGACGGGTAACGCCCGCATCGACACCAACTCTTACGCCATTTCCCAAACCGGACTCCTTTGGCCCTATAACGGCAATGCGGGAATTTATCACTGCCCTTCCGACCAGTCCGGAGTGGACGGCTTCCCAGCCACGTTGCGCAATCGGAGTTATTCCATGAGCATCGGCATGAATTGGATGGATGAAAGCAGCACCGTCGAGGCCACCAACGGCGCTTTTGTGAGGATGGCGGACATGCGCGTCCCCACGCCAACCATGGCGCTGGTCTTTCTTGATGAAGCGGCCAATAGCATTGATAATAATGCGCTGGGCATCTACTGCGGCGCGTTGAACGCCAGCGGCACAGGCATTGACCCCACCCAGGGGAGCGCCAATTTTTGGAACCTCCCGGCCAGCCGGCACGGTAACGGCTGCAACCTGTCGTTTGCCGACGGGCACGTCGAACATTGGAAGTGGTTCGGCACCGCCATCATCGCGGACAACGCGATTCCCGATGGCGAAGCCGCCGGCACTTCCGTCGGGCCAGGTTGGGGGGCTCCCTGCGCCCAAAACGATCCCGATCTCATGCGGCTGAAATTGACCGTGCCAGTGTTTAACCAGTGATGTTTGCCTTGCATAATAAGTCCAAGGCCTCCACCGAATGACCGTTTTAGAATTATGATACACGCAAATGAATCCCGTACAATTCCTGCCTGCTCCAAATCATTGACGCACTGGCCTAAGGGGCTCGCCCTCGTGGCCCTGGCTTGGGCCGGGTTGGCCTCGCCGGCCGGCGCCCAGACCTACTCCCTCAGCAACACGTGGTCCATGGTCGGCACAACCAACAACCTCGATACTTCCGCCGACAACCGCGGCTTATGTTATTTCGCCCCCAGCAACATGGTCATCGTCAACAATAAGAGCACCCACACGATTTCGACTTATGACGGGACTTTGGGCACCTCCAATGGCGCGGTCAATAACACGGGGCTCATCTCAGGTCCCAATTTCACGCTGAATAAAATCGGCACGGCCAATGATGGCATTCTCTACGGCGCGAGTCTGACAACCTCTATCGCTGCCGGCCTCTACAACGTCTATCGCTGGACGAACCTTTCAACGCCGCCCTACGTTGCCTACGAAAGCGCCACTAGTGATGCGCTGGTGTCCAATTTGAGCGGCAAGCGGATTGGCGACACCTGGGCCATTACCGGAGCTGGCACCAACACTTTGATTTTGGCCGGAATCGGCACAATTAACGATTTTGTGTTGCTCTCTACAACCAACGGGTCGAATTTCACGCCCACGGTTTTGGTCGTATCCAGCGGTCTGCCAACACCCGGCAGCGGCGTTCAATTCGGCATCTCATTCTTCACCAACAATACGTTCATCGTCAATCCCGATGCCTCGGGGGGCAGCGGCAGCCTTTATCTGGTTCAGTTTCCGGCCAACTTTGCCAGCTTGAGCAGCCCGGTGACGGCCACGGTCCTGGCCACCAATACCGGCGTGGGCGGCGACTGGCTGGACCTCTCCTACAGCGCGGCGTCGGGATTGCTGGCCGTTCATGGCAATAGCGCCGCGCCGACTACTCTCTACAGTCTGCCGACCAACAACTTCTCCGGGTTGGCCACTCTCGGCACCAACAGTCTTTCCTTCTCCACCAGCACATCCATCAACGGAAATGAAACCGGCGATATTGCATTGGGAGGCGCGGGCTTGACCAACGAGTTTTACACGCTGGACACCAGCGCAGGTGTGCAAGCGACCGCGATTCTTTTCACTCCGGCAGCCGGTCCGCTCACCATTTCCTTGAGCAACACGTGGTCCATGGTCGGCACAACCAACAACCTCGATACTTCCGCCGACAACCGCGGCTTATGTTATTTCGCCCCCAGCAACATGGTCATCGTCAACAATAAGAGCACCCACACGATTTCGACTTATGACGGGACTTTGGGCACCTCCAATGGCGCGGTCAATAACACGGGGCTCATCTCAGGTCCCAATTTCACGCTGAATAAAATCGGCACGGCCAATGATGGCAT
>Ga0206858_1139_pt1 | contig 18256 bp, 18 predicted proteins | sample Alteio_BWOrgCont_46_FD_152622 | JGI IMG/M metagenome (GOLD analysis project Ga0206858, IMG submission 152622) | Enriched cells from forest soil in Barre Woods Harvard Forest LTER site, Petersham, Massachusetts, United States -... | ecosystem: Environmental > Terrestrial > Soil > Temperate forest >... | reverse complement strand
GGTCCCGTTTGGTCACTGCCTTGGTCTCTATATTGGTGACATTGCCCGCCGCGTCGGCGTCCAGGTGGAACTTGCGGATGAGGCCTTTCTTGAGGTCGAAGACTACTTTGCCTTTGCCTTCAACATGGGTTTTTACGTTGTAGGTGGCGTCTTTGGGGTTCTTTGCCACCTCAAAGGCATCGCCCTCCTGGTCTTCGTAGTCCTGGGTCATGGAGACGTCCAGATTGGCGGTGTCCCCGGTTATGGCGGTGGGCGTGACCGTGTAGGTGACGTCGCTGTCCTTGAACTGCCTGGTGTAGGTCCAGGATTTCCCTTGCTGGATGCCTTCTGCGGGAAACTCAATGGCCAAATAAGTGATTTCGGGGACGTGCTTAATGTCCAAGCCGGGCAAGTGGACGGGCATTTCTATGTCCGGGGAATTGTTTTTAACGACTTTGCCCTGCGGGGTTAGGGTCACGTTGAGGGGAAAATACTGATTGAAGGTTTCCTTGCCGAACGGGAGGATGGAGCCGTTGAGAAGGATCTTGACCGTGTCCAGCGTTGCGGTTGCCTTCGGGTTGTTGTCGGAATCTGGAGTCTGGGAGGAGAGTTTGAGGCCTACTTGAAGTTCGGCGGTAGCTTCGTTCGCGCCGAAGAGAGGGATGAAGCCTTTGAGTTTGATGTCGATGGCATAGTTACAAGGCTGCTCCGGGAAGTGATAGGAAACGGGGGTGGGTGTTTGGAGCAGGAGCAGGGCGAGCATCATCATGTATTACCCTTAGTTAGGAAATAGAAATTAGCAAATAGAAAATAGGCAGAGGAAACAGGAAAATAAAGTTAGGCAGCAGTCTCCGGTCGGCTCTAATTCCTATCTTCTATTTCTAGCTCCCAACTTTACGCGCGTAAACAAGAAGAGGAAAGTGCGCAGATTTGGCACGAGCGTTGCATAATGGAATTTGCGGTGGTCATTCCTACCCCCCGATTGATTTTGCGAGAGTTCCACAGAGAGGACTGGAGACGCGTGCTCGAATACCAGTCCACGCCTGCTTTCGCGAAGTTCAACTGCTGGGAGCGGCGTAACGAGGCGGACGCGCGGACCTTTGTGACCCGGTTCATCGATTGGCAGCATGAGCGGCCGCGTTACCGATATCAACTTGCCGCCCAACTTCGCGGCAGTGGTCTTATGATTGGGAATTGCGGGATTCGCGGGCATCGGGACCTTCGCGATGCGGAGATGGGATTTGAACTGGATCAAAACTTCTGGGGCCATGGGTATGCCACGGAAGCCGCGGCGGCGATGCTGGATTTTGCGTTTTCCACGTTGAGGCTCTCAGTGGTGCACGCCCAGTGCGTTACCGAGAATTTTGCTTCGGCGCGGGTGATGAGACGCCTGGGAATGCGGTTCGAACGAACCGAACAAGCGGCGATTTGGATGAAAGACCGGTGGTGGGATACGGACCAGTTCAGCATTACCGCGGAGGCCTGGCTGCAGAGTCCAGTCACGAAAGTTGGCGAGCCAATGCCTGCTGTGGCGCGTCAAGCCCACTAGCCGTGCTCCAGTTCCTTTATAATGGATAGAGACGGCGCTGCTGCCCCGTATTACAAACTATGTCCGTGACCGATTTTCCCCAACCCCGAAGTGGCCCTACCAAGAGATTCCGACTGATCCTTCGCGAATCCGGCAATATCCGCGAGATGGGCGGCGAAGAAATGTCGCTCGCCGTCGGCATCGTTGATAACATTTTCATGAACGCGCTCGACACAAACACGAGCGACATCCATCTCCAGCCCGAGCGAGAGCAACTTCGCATTCGGTACCGGCAGGATGGAATCTTGCATGACACCGGCTCGCTGCCTCCGGAGCAGGCTTCCAACGTGATTGCGCGTTTAAAGCTAGCGGCGGGAATGAGAATCGACGAAGCCCGCGAAGCCCAGGACGGCAGAATTGACATGGAATATCAGGGCCGGCGGCTCTCTGCTCGTGCCTCTGTTATCCCCGCCTTGAACGGCGAGAAGTATGTTATGCGACTTCTCGACCCCAACGCCATGAAGGTGGACCTGTCCAAGCTGGGCATGCCGGAGGACGTTCACAAAAAGTGGTCACGCGCCATTCAGGCTCCTTATGGGTTGATTTTGGTGACGGGCCCTACCGGTTCGGGAAAAACCTCCACGCTTTACGCTTCCCTTCACCAACTGGACTCCAAGAAGCGAAATATCGTGACGGTGGAAGACCCGGTCGAATACGAATTTGAGACGAACATCGCCCAGGTGCAGGTTACTGAGCGCTTGACCTTCCCCAAGGTGATGCGCACCTTCCTTCGCCAAGACCCGGACGTGATGCTGGTTGGAGAAATCCGCGATGGCGAATCTCTGAGTATCGCCATTCAGGCCGGCCTTACCGGCCACTTGGTGTTGAGCACCTTGCACACCAACACGGCTTCTGAGACCATTGGTCGTATGGTGGACATGGGCGCGGAGCCTTATCTTATTGCTGGCGTTATTGTGGGCATTCTTGCTCAGAGGCTTGTGCGGTTGAACTGTCCGAAATGTCGCGAAGCGGCCAAACCCACGCCGGACGAGGTTGAGATGCTGAAGCTCACGCCAACCCAATTGGAGAGTGGCAAATGGGCCAAGGGGCGCGGCTGCCCCGAGTGCCGCGGGACCGGCTACCGGGGTCGAATTGGAGTTTACGAGCTGATCCTTGGCACGCCCGAGTTTCGGGCGGCGATTGCCAACAAGGTGGACTTTGCTAACTTGCTTGCGGTTGCCAAGGAACAGGGCTACCGAACGATGCTGGAGGATGGCGTCTATAAAGCCATGCAGGGATGGACGACGCCGGACGAAGTGATCAAGGCGGTTTACACACAAGCCATCGAGGGATAACCGCGCTTTTGGCGTGGTACGGCTCGAACAAGCGCGACCTGCCTTGGCGCTTGACGCGCGACCCTTATGCGATTTGGGTTAGCGAAGCGATGCTTCAGCAGACCCAGGTTGCCACCGTTCTGCCTTATTACTTGCGGTGGATGGCGCGCTTCCCTACCGTTTGTTCTTTGGCAGGCGCGGACGAGCAGGAGGCGTTGGCTCTTTGGCAGGGGCTTGGCTATTACCGGCGCTGCCGTATGTTGTTGTCTGGGGCTCGGTATGTTGCTCTCCATGGTTTGCCGGGTTCTGCTCTTGAATGGGAACGGGTGCCTGGGGTGGGGCGGTATACGGCTTGCGCTATTTCTTCCATCGCCTTGGGCGAGCGGGTTCCGGTAGTGGACGGCAATGTGGAGCGGGTCTTTGCCCGGCTTACCGGTTGTTTTGATCTTAAACCCGTGCTAAACAAAAAGGCTTGGGAGTGGGCGGCTTCCCTTGTACCTGCAGATCGGCCGGGCGATTTCAACCAGGCTTTGATGGAGTTGGGGGCGACCGTTTGCCGGCCTTTGAACCCGGACTGTTCGTTGTGTCAGGTTTCTTCTTACTGTAAGGCTTATGAGGTGGGTCGCGTGGCTGAACTGCCTGTTCGTTCTCCTTCGCCTCAAACGGTACCGCTCAGTTATCACGTTTGGATTCCGGTTTGCGACGGGCTTTACGGCGTTCGCCAGATTCCGGAGGGCGAATGGTGGGAGAACATGTGGGAGTTTCCTCGAGCTGTTTTGGAGTCTGACCTGAAGGAGATTGTTGGCGAAGGTGAGGTTTTGGCGTGCGGTGGCCTGCGTCATTCGGTGACCCATCACCGGATCACTTTAACCGTATCCCGTATTCAATGCGTCGTGAAGTCATCGGATTTGAAATGGGTAACCGAGGAGGAGCTTCTGCAATTGCCGATGCCTTCGCCTCAGCGAAAGGCGTTGGCATTGGTGAGAAAGGCGGCCGGCTCGCTATTTGCGGGAATCTAGCGGTTTTCCAAGCTACGATCTCCAAGAACCGATTCGTTATGCGGGAAAATGGGCGTATGAAACGTAATATTTCTCTTGCTGTTCTTGCCTTTGTAACGCTGGGCTTGCTAGCCTTGACTTCGGTCGAGCAGGCGTCTGCGAGGTCCAAAGCCGTTTCCGGTTGGGAGTATAAGTTGCTTCCTAATACCCACTATGTGAGCGCGGATGACATGCAGATGCACGAGCAATTGCTCAATCAAATGGGCGCCCAGGGCTGGGAACTGGTTTTGGCACCCGGTGGGGGCGACTACTACTATTTCAAGCGGCCGAAGTAGTCCGGGCTATGCAGCGTGGATTAAATGAGGTCCCGCGCCGGTATCGTCGATATTTGACCGACGTTTCTTTAGAGGACGCGTCATCAATACTTCCGGCCAGGTTTTGCCCGGCTCCGTGAGATAGAACGAAGTGTCACTATCCCGGTGAATATCCCAGACGTGGGTCACGCCGTTCTTGGTGATAGTCAGCTGGCCTTTTGAAACGTGAAAGGAGCCATTATTCCTAGTAGTTCCTTTACCCAGATTAGGCCACGCGGCTGAATCGAGTTCGAAACTCCCGCTCTGTTCAAACTTGACCGGTTTCTCGTTAAAGGAATCCAAGCTCGGATTGCCCTTCGGGCCAAGAAAGGGAAATGGCTCATTTGTCAGGTTCTGGGAATTGTAAAGCTCCTTCACGTTCCAGTTCCCCACTATCCAAGCAGGTTCCTGGGGAGCCGGTTTCTTGGCAGAAGTTTGAGGCGCGGATCCGGTCATGATCCCGGAGGGCTGGCATCCCGCTGCGCATAGCAGCGAAGCTAAAGACAAAGGCAATAGAATCTTCATCTCATCTCCTTATACGCAAAGTCCAATTTAGGGGGTTTCCGCCTAATTGAACAATGCAGGGCATCTTCTCCTAGATGATAAATGTCCTGAGCATTCGATAACGTTCAAAAAATGGCAGATTTTTTTAACTCAGTCCAATTCCAGGCTTCGGAACCGCTTTTCGGTGGAGTCGTCTGTTGCGGTGAGCAGGTTGTACGCCCAGTTCACGTTCTTCTGGATATCTGCCGCTTTCCGGGCTTCTTCCGATCCCGCCGGAAAGTTGCTGGGGTCGCTTCGCTTGTTCAGGCGGGTGTAGGCTTTGCGAAGGTCGTCGAAGGAGCAGTCTTCGGATACTCCCAAGAGCTTCCGCGCATGAGCTTTGGGCTCATATTTTGGTGCAGGAGTTGATGTTGTCGGTGCAGGCAAAGGGGGACCAGATAGTGTTGGCGGTAATGGCGTCTCGGTTGGGCTAGAAGGAGGGGTCGGCCTGGTATGCAACTCTTTCGTCGCCAGGTCGCGTTCCAGATCCTTAATTCGGTCCCATTCGGTGCTCACATAACCTCTCAAAATGTTGTAGGCGCGCTTCCCCATCGACATCGTTTCACATCCTCACATGCAGCGTTAAGCCCAGGTCATAAAAGTTGTTGTTCTTGACTCTGACGATGGGTTCGAACGTTAAGCCTTTCGTTATCCAGAATCGGCCTTGCGCCCGAAAAAAATTATCCCCGTTTCCGTAATCGCGGCTCCATCCGAGGATCACGGCTTGATATTTGCTCGGCTGAATCGTTAGATTCAGATCCGACAGGTCGCTGCTCTTATCGAGGGCGGTTTCGCCGCCGCGTAACGCGGCAAACTCGGCGGTGACAGTGTACATGCCAAGATGCCTTGAGAAATCTCCATCGATGATGGTTTGGTATCCCCTGTCTGGGCCGGGCGAATCGCCCGGTCTTCTAAACAGGGTGAAGTCGGTGGCTTCCTCGCCGAAATGATGACCCTCGGCCACGCTTAGTCCGAACGTGCTGCCCAGGTGGGCGACCACGCCGGTTGCGCCCTTATCGCCGTTATCGCACACGGCGACGCTTACCGGAATGCCTTTTAGGAGGAGCCGGCTATCGGCGCGAGCGGCGAGGGCGTCTTCTCTTAACATGAGTTGGCGGCCGAAGGGCAAATATTGCTTGCCCAGCCTCCAAATGCCGGGGTCTTCGAAGTAGTACTCGTCGAGTTGATCGGCGTCGGAGTTTCCGCGAATCGTCTCCAGTCGTTCTGAAATGAACGCGTGATAGCCCTGTTCAAAGGTCGCGCTTAGGCCAACGGTGCTGTAGTGGCCGAGGAGGTCGTACCACTGGAATGTGTTCGGCCCTTTCAGGCCGCTTGACAGCGTTGGAACGATGTCCAACTTCACCTGGATGTCCGGTTGTTGGGCGAGGGCGGAGGAAGAGAGGAAGGAGAAGAGAGTAAAGAGTAGGAGCCGTAGGGTAAAGGGTAAAGGGTAAAGGGTAAAGGGGTTCTTGGTGGTGGGTTTTGGGTTTTGGGTGATTGGGAGCCACCATTGAATACTCCAAGTGCCTTTCCTCCCTTGAGGGAGGATCAAGGTGTGTGACGCGGGGTTACCGCTACGGTGTCGAGGAAAGCCTAGTTTCTTGGCAAGAGTCGGCTTGGACGGGTTAGGTGGATAGAGTTCACCCTCCCCGCCCTCCCTCAAGGGAGGGGGTATTTTTCGCGATATGCTTTGCAGGTCCTTTTGACATGCTTTTAGGTTCGAAGTTTGCAGTGTCCGAATCATTCCAAATCCTTCTTTATCGCCTCGATCACCTCAGCCCACGGCGACTCTTGTTGGATGCTCGTCGCGAGGTTCCGCAAAACGACCGAGCCACGTCCCAATTCTTCTTCGCCAACGACCACCACAAACAACGCGCCGCTTCGATCAGCCTGGCGGAGTTGGGATTTTAGGCTCTTGGCGTCTACATCCATGACAGCCGAAAGTCCCGCCGCTCGCAATTTGGAGGCGACTTTATAGGCCTCCCCTCTGGTTTCCATTCCAGTGAAGGCAACAAAAGCATCGAACGGCGGCAGCGGCGGCAACAACTCCTCCGCTTCCAAAACGATGAGCGCGCGCTCGATGCCCATTCCGACGCCTACGCTGGGGGTGGGAGGACCGCCGATTTCTTTGATCAGTCCATCGTAACGTCCGCCGCCGCAGAGCGAGCTTTGCGCGCCGAGCCTTGCTGATTGGACCTCAAAGACCGTTTCTGTGTAATAGTCGAGACCTCTTACGATAGAGGGTTCCACCGTAAACTGGATGCCTGCGTTGTTCAGCAGGCACTGGAGCTCCTCAAACCGCACTTTGGATTCTGGCTCCAAAAACTCCAACACGCTTGGCGCGGATTGGATCATCTCCTGGGCGTCGGGGTCTTTGCTATCCAGCAGCCGGAGCGGGTTCTTTTGAGCCTTGTCCCTGATCTCCTCGCTTTGGCTCTCGAGATAGGCCTTTGCGTGAGCTAGGATGGCTTCTCGGTAGCAGGCCCGGCACTCTTCCCTTCCCAGCGAATTGATGAGCACATTCAAGTCTTTCAGCCCCAGACGTTCATAGAAGCGGACGGTGATCTCGATGACTTCCGCATCAGCGGCCACGGATGGACTGCCGACCAGTTCCAAACCGGCTTGGTGCGCCTCTCTTAGGCGGCCCTTTTGGGGCCGTTCGTAGCGATAGAAGGGGGTGAGGTAGCAGAGACGAGCAACCGAACCGGTTGGGCAAAGGTTGTGTTCGATGACTGAGCGCATTACCGGCGCTGTGCCTTCGGGCTTGAGGGAGAGCTTTCTTCCGCCCTTGTCCTCGAAGTTGTACATCTGCTTGGTGACGATGTCGCTGGTTTCGCCTGATGTCCGGGTGAACAGGCCCTCGTCTTCGAAAACGGGCGTGCGGATCTCGCGGTATCCGTAGAGGTTCGCGAGGGATAGGAATTCGCGCTCGATCCACTGCCATCGGGGGGATTCCGAGGGCAGGACGTCTTGGGTTCCGCGTTGAGCTTGAAAGGGCATGGTGGTTGGGAGGGACAAGGGTAACGAGTAAAGGGTAAAGGCGTGTACGTGTTGGGTGGCGGACTTGGGTCGCGGGCGTTAAGTGACTAGCATATAGAATTCAGGCTTAGTAGAGTGCGCGCAGGGACTAGTCTCTGCCATTCACCTCTAACTGTTTACCCGTTCTCCTTTACCCTTTACCCTCTTGCCGGGCTTCTGACCAACGGCTTTTTCGCTTTAGTCCGTCTCCGGTGAACTCCAGGGGCTGCTGTAGTTTGGTGGTTCTTTTGTGATTTGCACGTCGTGGGGGTGGCTTTCACGCAGGGCGGCATTGGTGATTTTCACGAACTCCGCTGTGGATCGCAGTTCCTCTAAGCTTTGGGCGCCGCAGTATCCCATTCCTTGCCTTAAGCCGCCTACCAACTGGACGATTGTGTCGTTCAGGCTGCCTTTATAGGGCACGCGGCCCTCCACGCCTTCGGGGACTAAGACGGCGCCTGAGTCCTTGACCTGGAAATAGCGGTCCGAGGAGCCTTGCCGCATAGCGGCGATAGAGCCCATTCCTCGGTACACCTTGTAGGCCCGGTTCCTATAGATTTCGATTTCGCCTGGGCTCTCTTCGCAGCCTGCGAACATGTTGCCCATCATGACCGTGCTTGCGCCGGCGGCGAGGCACTTGACGATGTCGCCGGAGCTTCGGATTCCGCCATCAGCGATCGTTGAAATTCCCAGCTTGTTGGCCTTTTCGCAGCACTCCATTACCGCGGTGAATTGGGGCACGCCGATTCCGGCGACCACACGGGTGGTGCAGATCGAGCCCGCGCCTATGCCGAGCCTTAGGCCGTCTGCGCCTAGGTCAAATAGGTCTTGCACGCCATCGGCGGTGGCTACGTTGCCGGCGATCACTTTGAGATCGGGCAGGCGCTTCTTCAGCATCTTCAGGCAATCCATGACGCCCACGCTGTGGCCGTGGGCCGCGTCGATGACAATGAAGTCCACGCCCGCGTCGTGGAGGGCCTTGGCTCTCTCGTAGGGTTCACGCAGGGCGCCGATGGCTGCTCCTACCACCAAGCGTCCTTTCGGATCTTTGGTTGCGTGGGGGTGCCGTTTGACCTTTAGAATGTCTTTGATCGTGATGAGGCCTTGGAGATGGCCGTCGGCGTCCACGATCGGCAGCTTTTCAATTCGGTGGTCGGCCAGTATCTGTTCGGCTCTTTCCAGCGTGGTTCCTACGGAAGCTGTGATGAGGTTCTTGCTCGTCATCCGTTCGCGAATCGGCTTGTCGTGGTCGGTTTCGAAACGGATATCCCGGTTCGTGAGAATGCCGACAAGCGTGTTGCACTCGTCCACAATGGGCACGCCGCTGATATGGAAGCGCTCCATCAGGGCCACCGCTTCCGAAATATTTTTGTCCGCCTCAAGCTTGATTGGGTGGGTGATGACGCCGTGCTCAGACCTTTTGACGCGGTCGACCTCTTCGGCCTGCTGATCGATGGTCATGTTGCGGTGAATGACGCCCACGCCGCCTTCGCGCGCAATTGCGATGGCCAGCCGTGCGTCAGTCACGGTGTCCATTGGGGCGGAAACGATAGGCACCTTAAGGGTGATGCCTTTTAGGAAGGTCGCGGAAGTGTCAACCTCGCTGGGTAAGACAGTGGTTTTTCGTGGGATTAAGAGAACGTCGTCGAAGCTAAGGCCTTCGCGAAAAGCGGTCATGTATGCTCCTGGCTTTTCAGTTGATTATGGCAGCTTGGGAGTGAACTGTGAACGGTGAACAGTAAACCGATCTCGAAGAGCAGACAGATTTAACACATTTTCATCCACAATTTAGCGTTCCGAGGGCGCAATCAAAGTTACTCCTTTCCAGTTCACAGCTCACGGTTCACGGTTCACGGTTCACGGTTCACAGTTTACATTTCACAGTTCAAGGCTCACTGGCTCCGCAGCCGGTATTCTCGAAAAATGAACGCAAGAGATGCATGGGTGACGACTGGGAACAGTTTCGAGGGATACAAGATCGATCGGTATTTGGGGGTTGTACGTGGGGTTACAGTGCGCAGCGCCTCGGCAATGGGCAACTTTACTGCGGGCTTGCAGGGCATTTTTGGTGGCAATGTCCAGGCGTACACCGAGTTGGCGGAGAATTCCAGGTTCGAGGCTTACGAGTTGATGGTGGGCCATGCGGCCCAAATGGGCGCCAATGCGGTAATCGCCATGCGTTACGACGCAACCGAGGTTGCTCAGGGAATGACTGAGGTTTTGGCCTATGGGACTGCGGTTGTTATCGAGAAAATCCCTTGAGGTTTGGGGTATAAATTTAAGCCCCGAGCGGGAGTAGCTCAGTGGTAGAGCTTCTCGTTGCCAACGAGAAGGTCGCGGGTTCGAATCTCGTCTCCCGCTCCAATTTCTTATTCCAAGTCGAAGCGACTCGGTGTTGGCAGCGCTTTGGACCGGAAAGATCTTAAGATTTCGAGAACTTCCTCTTCAGGGACGTCCAGAAATTCCTCGTAATACTGACTGATTGCGAAAAGCGAGTGGGGCGCAAAAGAGACAACTACGTCGTCTGCCAGAATGCGGAACCGGTCCGCGAGCCTGGGCGATCCAACCGGCGTGGCCACGGCGATCTTTTGAGGATTCTTGGCTTTAGTTGCCAATATCGCCGCTTCCATGGTGTAGCCAGTGGCGATGCCATCATCCACAAGGATCGCGGTTTTGCCAGTGAGGTCCTTGTTTTGAGTTGAGTGGCCAAAAAGCGAAACTTGTTCGGCTATGGTCTGAAGCTGACGTGCGGTTTCTTCTTTCAGCCAGGCGCCTGGTAGCTCGTTTGCGTCTATCTGGTTGATTGCAAGAAAGCCGCCTTCCGCAATTGCGCCTAACGCGTACTCGGGATTGTTTGGGCGCCCTATTTTGCGAGTGACCACGACATCCAGCCCGGCGTCGAGCTCTTGCGCGACCACCGCAGCGGTGACAACACCGCCGCGCGGGAGGCCTAACACGACAACGTTTTGCCTCCCGTATTTACCGAGAAGGTGCTCCGAGAGGGTGATGCCACCATCCCGGCGATCTTTATATCGCATCTATCTTCCTTGACGTTCTTTGTATTTTGCGGCGCTTTGGCGGCGAAACAGCTAGTTTGAAGTCAGCAGCGGATTCTTTTCTTTGCTGTGGTGCGCTTGTTTAAGCGTGGCCATGAGCTTCATGACGGCTCGATGCCCATAACAACTTGCCGCCGCATCGGTTGCGGTAAACACGCCCGTCAGCTTTCCGTTCGAGTCATGAACGAGTAACCGCCCAACTTTGCAGTTCGCCATTATTTCTAATGCTTTATCGAGATCCGTGCTTTCCGATAGTTGCAGCGGCTCGGTGGTCATGGCCACTCGCACCGTCGCGTCTCTTGGATAGTCTCTTGGATAGTCTCTTGCGAGACAGCGGGTCACGAGATCGCGATCCGTCACCACGCCAACAACTTTGTGGTTATCGATGACGGGCAACATGCCGACATTTGCCTTCTTCATAAGTTCGGCCGCATCGTGAATGCTGGCGTTTGGATTCACCGCATAGACGCCTGAACTCATTACATCCTTTAGGGTCACGTTATTTGCCTCCGGAGTGGCCGAGAGGCCCTCCGACGTTCAGGGTATGCCGTTTGTGGGGCGGGGGTCAAGTCGCGGGTTTTGTGTCATGGAAAAGCAGGGCTTTGGGATGTGATTGGCGACGAGTTCCGCTCATTCGCCCAGAAGGCGCAAGTTACCGATTTTCATGGCCCGTCAGAGAGCGCAATCTCAAGGAATTTCCAATCACCGAAACCGAGCTTAGGCTCATCGCAGCGGCGGCGATCATTGGATTCAGCAGTAGTCCGGAGAACGGATACAAAACGCCTGCCGCTATCGGTACGCCAATTGCGTTGTAAACGAACGCGAAGGCCAGGTTCTGGCGGATGTTGCGCATGGTTGCTTTGCTGAGGTTTTGGGCTCTTGCGATGCCATTTAGGTCGCCTTTTACCAGCGTGATGCCGGCGCTTTCGATAGCCACATCGGTTCCTGTGCCCATGGCGATGCCGACGTTCGCTTGGGATAGAGCGGGGGCATCGTTGATGCCGTCACCCGCCATGGCGACCTTTCTTCCCTGTTTTTGGAGGTTCTTTACAACCTCCTGCTTTTTGCCGGGTAAGACCTTGGCTTGCCATTCTGTGATGCCCAATTGAGTGGCGACTTGGGAGGCGGCTTCTTGCGAATCGCCCGTCAGCATGACGATTCGGAGTCCCAGTTGTTGAAGCCGGCTTACTGAGTCTTTGGCGTTGTTCTTCAGGGGGTCTCTGATGCCGATGACGCCAATGACTTCTCCCGCTCGGGCCAGATACAGCACGGTTTGACCCTGTTCTTCCAGCTCTTGTGCTGGATCTTTTGCTGCATGAAGGTTGATTCCCGCCAGTAACTCTGGGTTGCCAAGCATTACCGAGACTCCGTCATGCTCGCCCTTTAGACCCTTCCCAGCGATCGCCTCGAACCCTTTGATACCCGCGGGTTGAATGCCCTTTTCGCCTGCATAGCCAAGGATTGCAGCGGCAAGCGGATGCTCGCTTCCCTGCTCGAGGCCGGCTGCAAGCGCCACAACCTGTTGTTCGGAGGCCAAAAATGTCTTGACGGACTCAACGCGTGGTTTGCCTTCTGTGAGGGTTCCGGTTTTGTCGATCACAAGCGTGTCGATATCAGCCAAGGCCTCGATTGCTTCAGCGTTTCGAAATAGCACGCCCGTGCTTGCACCACGGCCCATGGCAACGACGATGGACATTGGGGTCGCCAAACCAAGCGCGCACGGGCAGGCGATGATGAGAACGGCCAGGGAATTCACAATCGCGTAAGCCATTGCCGGTTTGGGGCCGAATATTGTCCATGCTGCGAAGGTGATGACTGCGGCTGCGATAACGGCCGGTACGAAGTAGCCTGCGACTTTGTCGGCGAGCATTTGAATTGGCGCCTTTGAACGTTGGGCCTCTGAGACAAGCTTTATTATTTGAGCGAGGGTGGTTTCCGCGCCGACGCGGTCGGCACGCATAATGAATGAGCCGGTTCCGTTCAAGGTTGCGCCGGTTATCTTGTCGTTTTCTTTCTTTTCTACCGGCACAGGCTCACCGGTGACCATGCTTTCATCCACGGAACTGGACCCTTCCATGACGGTGCCGTCGGCCGGCACCTTTTCGCCGGGGCGGACTCTTAACAGGTCGCCTATGTGGATCTGTTCGATGTCCACTTCCCTATCTCCTTCCGGAGTAACAAGTCTTGCGGTTTTGGGCGAAAGGGCGGATAGCGCGCGGATGGCGCCGGAGGTTTGCTTTCTTGCTCTTATCTCCAAAACTTGGCCAAGGAGAACGAGGGTGACGATGACGGCAGCGGATTCGAAATAGAGGTCGACTTGGTCGTTTGCATGCTTAAGACTCGGCGGGAAAAGGCCTGGCGCTGCGATTGCGAACACACTGTAGAGCCATGCCACGCTTGTTCCAAGTCCGATCAGCGTAAACATGTTGGGATACTTGTTGATGAGGGATGACCAGAAGCGCTGAAAGAACGGCCACCCGCCCCAGAGAACAACTGGCGTGGCAAGCGCGAACTGGGCGTATGCGGTCCAATTGCTGTCCTGAGCGCCAAACATGGGCGACATGGCAAGGGCAAGTAGGGGAATTGTTAGAGCGAGGCTAAGCAAGAACCTTCGGCTCATGTTAATGAGATCCGGGTCCAGTGCGTGGCTTAGCGGAATTCCGGTGGGTTCGAGGGCCATCCCGCAGATGGGGCAAGTTCCCGGGCCATCGCGAATGATTTCCGGATGCATCGGGCACGTGTAGGTTCCTGCTATTGCTTGCGCCGGTTTTGGCGTCAGCCATTTTTCCGGCGCTGCCTTGAATTTGTCTTGGCAACCTGTTGAGCAGAAAAAGTAGGTTTTGCCTTTGTGGGTGCGCTCGCCAGTTGCTTCTTCCGGCTTAACTTCCATGCCGCAAACAGGATCGGTGTGAATCTCGCCTATCGCATCAACCTCGAGAGCGTGGTTCTCAGCTCCTCGACGAGTTCTTCTTCCGTTAGGTTGGCGGCGTCGGCATGCCCGGTTTCTTTGTGCCCGAGGATGCAGGTCTGAACGTGGGATGCGGCGAGTTCCGCGCCGATCTGGTCAAGCGCGGAGCGCGCGGCCGCGAGCTGGGTGAGGATGTCGATGCAGTACCGATCTTCTTGGACCATTTTGCGCAGGCCACCGATTTGGCCCTCTACACGGGCGAGCCGGCGGTCTAGAAGATGCTTGGAGTTTTCTGTCATCATCTATACCCTACGGGGTATGTTTGCCTGCTGTTGCAGCAGGATAGTGTTGGGTATTGAGTTTTAAGTGTTAAGTTGGTGAAGATTGGTGGCCTGCCAGCGTGTCGCCCCGCTAACCCCACTTTGCTCCCTAGACACTCAAAACTTAACACTAAACACTTTCCGGCAACCCTGCCATAATCAGTTAGTGTCCGATTATTCCGGCCTCCTCCCCGAACTCGCTTCCATCGCAGAAGAAGCGGGAGAAATCGCGAGCAAAGCAAGAGAAAATCTTGAGGCCCAAATCAAGCCGGACGGCAGCATTCTCACCAACGCGGACCAAGAAACCGAGCGGTTCCTCCGCGAAAGGCTGGCCAAGCTGGTGCCCGGCGCCACGTGCTGGGGTGAGGAGTACGGGTTTAGCGAGCAAGTTCCCGAGGGCCTCTGGCTGGTTGACCCGATTGACGGCACCTCCAACTTCCGTTTTGGTTCCCCGCTTTGGGGCGTGAGTATTGCGCTCTTGGTGAAGGACACAATTGAAATGGGCGTGGTCACGTTGCCCGATCTTTGCGAAACCTACCTCGTCGGCCGCGGCCAGGGCGTGACCAGGAACGGAAAGCCGTTGCCGCCGATTCCGCCTGGAAAAATACAACCCTACGAGCTTGTGAGCTATAATGATCATGTCGCAGCGCTCGGACATATGCCCGGGAAAATGCGGCACGCGGGCGCAGCTGTTATCGATGGCTGTTTTGTGGCGTCGCAGCGATATCGAGGGCTCATTGGCATACGGGAAAGGCTCTATGACATTGCCGCTTGCGTGCTCATGGCGCTGGAACTTGGGGCGGATGTGCGCTATGCAGACGGGGCGCCGTTCGATCTTTCCGAACTCAAGCACAACGTGAAAGTGAGCAAGCCGTGGATCATCTTTCCGCCCGAATCGGGGTTCTATTTGAACAGACCCGAGAACGGGTCTGAATCAAGCGGGCTCTAGCCGCGTCTTGATATCTTTCGGGCCGGGAATGTCCGCAATGTCCTTTGCGCGTTGCTCCCATGTCACGCTGCCGTCCTTCTCGACGAGGAAAACCCCCGGGAGTTGAGAAGCATCGCCTATTGGCAGGCCGTTAAAGAAGCCTTTGAGCATGGCGCTGATGGCCCGGGCGATGACGTGGGGGTTGATGAAGTCGGCGGCGAGGCCGCCGCGCTGAAGGTTGAACAGGTCGTGAAGTTTCTTTTCAGGGTCGCAAATGAACTTGTGGGGCGATTTCATCTTCTTGCGGAACGTCTCGGTTTGGTCTATTGTCCCCAGGGTTACGAAGACCACGTTGATGTCCGTGAGGCTTCTTAGCTGGGCCACATGCTCCTTGCAGAAGACGCAGCCCAGGTGGCGCAGGAAAACCAGCACCATGCGCTCGTTCTCGTAAAGAGAACGCAGCGGCACGCACTCCCCGGTACTTAGCTGGACATCAACTTCCGGCGCATTCACAGACAGATATTACATGAATGGGGTGTGAGCGGTTCCAAGTTACAGGGCATTGGGTGGTAGCGTATGATTAAGTTGGAGGCATGCGATGGTCATTCATGAAGAAGTTCTTATAGGCGTATATGGACAGCACGCGGACGTTGAATCCGTAGTTCGCGACCTTATGCAGGCGGGAGTGAAGACGGAGCAAGTGACGGTCATGGGCCGAAGCCACGAAGTCCAAGATGCACTTATGGGTCATTGGAATTTGCCGAAAACGGAAACGGCGGTGATGGACAAAACTGGAGTGCGGGCGGGATTTTTACACGGCGGGGTTTGGGGTTTGCTGGGAGGCCTCAGCATTTTGCTCGTTCCGGGCCTGGGAGAAATAGCCCTGTTTGGGCCCCTTGCGGGGCTGATTTTGGGTGGGGGATTGGGCGTACTTGTTGGTTGGCGTGCGGGCGAATCGACATCCGAAGGGTTATCCAGCCAATATCGACAGCGAATCGCGGCGGGAGAGGTTCTTGTTTTCGTCTCCGGTACTAAGAGCCAGTTGGACTCGGTAGTGGACTTGATGTCGACCAAGGCGATTGAGGTTGACTGGTTGCCTAAAGGCTCGAGAAATGTACACCATGAAGCGAGCGCAGTCTAGCCATTGGCGCGTTAGTTCCTGGGTCGTTGGGCTAAGAAGAGGCTGAGGTCTTCCCAAAGGGCAGGATATGAAACCGCGATGTTCCATCACGGAACGAGGTTGGGGGCTGTGAACATGATGGTCACGTATATCGCGAGCCACACACAGGTCAGTCCCAATCCAACTGCTCCGGTGACGATGCCCGTTTTTGCCCGACCTCGGGCTTCGGTCTTGAGTCCGATGCAGCCAAAGACAATCGCAAGCGCGCCGGTGGGGACCGAGAGGAACCAAGCCATGCTTAGGACCATAGAGACCTGCCGAGAACCTTTGCCGCAGTTGAGATGTTGTTTTCGCCTTCCCAACAAAGGATGACGCTCAGGGACGCGGAGTGGTGACAAACGGCCCAGATTGTGGTGGGATTTCCACGCCTTTACCTTCTCAATGAATCCCTTCTTGCGCAGTTAACCAACTTAGCATCGCCAAGCTTGCGGAGCCCATTTCTAGGTCGTTTGAGTTCACTTTGCTCAGGACGAACTTATCCGCCCGGTGATAGTCAAAGCTGCGTGGCGCTTTCGGCTCCAGGGCAATGAGCACTGCGTTGGAGGGTTTTAGGAGGGTGACGTCCGCGCCGGGGTCTCCTCCGGTGGAGAAATGGTCCACGTCCAGGCCGGCGAGGTAGGGTTGCCAGGCGGTGACGCCGGCGGTTCCTGAGGAGATGCCGTAGCCTTTGGGTTCGAAGCCGAGTTCATCGGTTCCTACCGCTGCGGTGTATTTCTCGGCCTTGGAAGCGTCGGCGAAGGCTTTGGCTGCGGAGCCGCCACGGTCTTCGTCGACCCAAACTGCCACTCTTATGGTGCGCTTGGGTTTCCAGCCTAATTCTTTGATCAGGCGGAGGGCCTCGATGGATTCGACTGCGCCAACGCCGTCGTTTCTTGTGGGCGGGAGTTTGGAGACGCTGTCGATGTGGCCGCCGAGGAGCACTACTTCGTTCGGGGAATCGGAGCCGGTGATTTGCCCGATCACGATATTGGACGGAACCTCGGGCACCATTTTTGTATCCAAAATGAGCTGAACGTGGTAGGTGCCGACTGCTTTGAGCATGGCCACCAGCTTCGCGCAGCCGCCCAGCGACACAACTGCCACAGGGACGCGCTTGCCAGCGGGGTCGAAGTCGGCGGTGGCGGGGTGGGCCACATCGTCCATTCCGCCTCCTGTCGAGCGGATGATGACTGCGGAGGCGCCTAGCCCCGAGGCCACCGTTTCGCCGTTGAACTTGTCTCCGGTGATGTAATCGGGGCTGGTGGGGGCGTTGAAGAAAATGACCGCGCCTTTTGCTTTTTCACCCAGTTGTTTGGCCTGGGCGAGAGATTTGACTTCCACGACCTCGCCGATGAGCCCGGTTTTGGATGTTGCGGGACTATCTTGGATGGCCTGACACGGGAGCTTGAGGTCCACGCCTTCACCCACGCCGAGGCAGGAATCGGCGGCACCGCGCTGCCACTCGGGGGTTTTGCCCGGTTGGACGTGAACGTTGTCCAAGCCGGCTTTAGTCATCTCGGCTTTGGCCCATTCCACAAGGGCAGGAGCGTTGACCTTTCGGGGCTCGTGGGGGGTGTTGGTGAGATCGGTGAGTATCTGCAACGCGCCCAGATCTTTTAAGGCCTGGGTCTTCAGCGCGTCGGCCTCGGATTTGTAGTCGGTTTGGCCGGCGAAAAGCACCGTTGCAAGTAGGGGAAGAAAAAAAGGCATCTGGTAAGACTTTATCTCACTTTGGAGGCCCGGGTCTACTTTAAGCGGGTCGCATCCTGCGGAACCTAAGCAAAACTGCAGGTTCTGCGGACTTGCTGGAGGGATAACCACAGAGGACACAGAGATCCCTTGCCAGTCCTGCCCCTTTGAAGCAAAACTCAGTTCCGGCACACAGAAACCACAGAATCCAGGCAACGAGCCGTCGTTTTCGGTACGAACAGTCTCCCATTCGTCACTCTGCAGTGGGCTAAAAGGAGCCTCTTGTTGCAGCGTTTGAAGTATGCGCCACGCGGGCGGCTTCAACCGCGGGTTCGCCGTCTTTAAAGGATATGAAGCAGATTTTGAGCTCCAAGAATCACGGGGTTGTGGACTACCTTCTGGCCATCGTTCTTTTGGGTTGTCCCCCGGTGTTGAAGTTTGTT
>Ga0206858_1138_pt1 | contig 18263 bp, 6 predicted proteins | sample Alteio_BWOrgCont_46_FD_152622 | JGI IMG/M metagenome (GOLD analysis project Ga0206858, IMG submission 152622) | Enriched cells from forest soil in Barre Woods Harvard Forest LTER site, Petersham, Massachusetts, United States -... | ecosystem: Environmental > Terrestrial > Soil > Temperate forest > O... | reverse complement strand
CTGCAGAATATTTTTTTGCTTTTCATGATCGCGCCATAATGGCTTTCATCCAGGTTGGCGGGTGAACTCGTCCGTTTTGATTCGGGCCGGGTCCAATCGATGAACCTCAGTTCATCCCCGGTGACCCGGGCGGCGAAGCGGGAATTCATCAATACCGATTGGAAGAATATCTCTTCGGGAACGGCCACGTACTTGAGCCGGCGAATGATATCCGGGTGCTTCCCTATGAATTCAAATATATATTCCACCGCGTCCTTGCTTAAGGAACACCACAGTTCACCGCCATAGGCCCTCTCGAAGTACTTCGATATGGGCCTTTTGACACGCAGCATCCTCTGGATTCTTATGAAAATGAAATTCATGGCGCGAAGAATATAATAGCCCCTGACATCGAACAGGTCGTTCAGGCGAAACAACGTCAATCGTTCCACGGCGGCCGGCCATTGGGTCTCCAAATCCCTGTATTCCATGAATTCCCGGCCCTTGTTTTCCGTGAAAAAGTCATTGAAGTATTTTCTCGAAACGATGGGGTAGCATTGTCCGCTCAGAATATGGAAATAGTCGATTTTCCCGTTTTTGGAGGCTTCCTCGAGCGGCAACAAGATCGCCTTTAACAGCGATAGACTCGCCCAACGGACTGAGATTTCGGAACTGACGCGGACGTTACGCCTTTTTCCGAGCCTGGCCACGACCGGGCTTCCGGAAATGCCGGATTTCTTGTCGATGTGAATGTAGAAATGCGAATTTTCGCCGTCCAATCGATCCACCAAATTCTCAAGTTGCTCCGCGTTTTTATGGGCCAAGATCACAAAAGCGTGTTCCATCCGGACCATCCTTTCAACGCCAGGCCAGTCCGGCCAAAGGTTTCCGCGCGTAAAGGCGCATCGCGCCCGCGGGGGTGGCCCACCATAGCCCCGCCGCCCGCAGGGGCGTTTCCACGTCCACGGCCCGCAAGCCCAGGGCGGGCATGCTTCGGTCGAAAAAGGCCGATTGGTCGGGGGTGATGAAGTCGGTGTAGGCGTCCAGGGGCGGCTGGGTCCTCAGGTAGGGTATGAAATCGTAGCCGTCGCGGCGTATGAAGGCGAGACGCTGCCGGTCGCTGACCAGCCCGTCGAGGTCCATGGTACGGCCCTTGAAGTAGTACCCGAAGACCCCGGAATTGTGCATGCCGACCGTGAGCGCCGGGGCCGCGGGGATCCGGTTCAGGAGCAGGGCCATGTCCCGGAAGGCGCAGAGGTCGATGCGTGGGGCGTCCGCATCGGCCAGGCCGGAGCGGTCAAGGGCCGCGCGAGCCCGAAGCATTTGTACGCCGCTGAGCGCGGCGAGGAGCAGCAGCCCCAGGGCCGCGGCCGTCGCGACGCGGGTGCCGGCGCGCTCCAGCCATTCCCCGGCCAGCCAGGCGGCCACCAGCACGTCGGGCGCGTAGTACCAGAAATATTCGGCATGGTTATAGAGCAACGCGGCGTAGACGAAATACTTCAGCACCATGGCCGCGCCGAAGACCGCCAGGGGGGCTTTGCGCCGGCGCCATCCCAGGACCAGGGCCCAGGCGTCGAGGATTGGGAGCGCCAAAATCCACGGTTTTCCGTCGCGCAAAGGCCAGAACAGGTAGGCCAGCCTTAGTTTGAGTCCGTTCCCGTTCACGGCCGCTTGGGACCATTGGACCCGGGCATAGGCCATCTTCACGGCGCCGCTGATGGGCAGCCAGCTTCCGAAAGAAAAGCGGTTCCACAGAAAATACGGTCCCAGGCAGGCCGCGAGGACCAGGCAAACCACGGGCAGCTGCGTGCGCCGCCTCCGCGGGTTCCAGGCCAGGACGCAGAGGACCAGGGCCGCCGGCATGAGGCTGTCCACCCGGGCCAGCACCGCGGCCGTGAGGGCCAGGCCCAGGCGCCAGGGACCGGCTTTGTCCTGGGTGTCCAGGCGGCCCAATTCCAGGTACACCCAAGCCAGGCACAAGAGCAGCAGGGAAGTCTCCAGGCCGCTGAGGCCCAGGCGCCAAAAGGCCGGAAGCGCGGCCAGGGAGAGCATGGGTACGGCTGAGCGCCAAGAATCCTTTGTCATCTGCGTCGTGGCCAGCCAGGCGAGCGTCACGGACGCCAGGAGCGCCTGCAGGAGCACCACGGCCAGGACCAGGCTGTCCGGGTTTTTCACGAGGACGGCGAGCGGGACGAGGATCCACAGCCATAGCGGCTGGTACCCATTGGTCCGGTGGAAGCCGTCGCAGGTCGAGCCCAGGCCCGCGGCCATGTTCCTGGCGATGCGCAGGTAGTAAAAACCGTCATCCGTGGCGAGGTGGGCGTTCAGCCAAGCCGCCGGCCGCAGGGGCAGCCCGGCCAGGCCAAGGCAGAGGCACAAAAGGAGGGCCGGCGGAAACCAGGCCCGCGCCGGAACGGCCCTCAACGCAGCAGCAAAAAGGACGGGGGATCGATGGGGGTGATGATCTCCAAGGGCGGCCCCAGGCGCATGGCGATGAGCGCCACATAGACGAAAAAGATGAGGACCGTGCCCACGGCGATGGCGTGCCTCGGGAAGGGGTTCCTCAGGAACACGGCCACGAAAAAGGCCGGGAACACGGCCATCAGGTAGCGCGGCTGGTTGTACAGCGAAATGGAGACGATGCCGGCGGTGACCAGGGAAAAAGCGATGACGAAGTTGTTTCTGTCCCTGGAGCTGATCAGGTAGGCCCCGCCGATGAAGGTCCAAAAAAAGGCCACCCCAAAGACCCAGATCGCGAGCCCTTTGACCGAGAGGCCGAGGGCGGAGTTGATGAGCGGCGCGCGGACGACCAGGGACATGGCGTTGGCGGTGAGCCTGAGGTAATACATGTAAAAGCAGACGAACGGCTTATCCAGGTTCTGGATGGCGTAGGTCGAGATGAAATTGGCGCCCCCATCCCCGAGGATGTAGAGGGTCGACTGCTCGTTCCTTTGCAGGATCGGCGAGTAGCGCAGGAAGTAGGAATAATAGGCGGAAGCCAGGCCGAACATGAGCGCGCATAGATAGACGAAGTTCCGCCGGTACTTGAACGCGAGCAGGGACACGCTGACGCAGAGGAGCCCGGCCCCGTAGCCGTCCCTGAAGGTGTAGGTCACGAAGGAGATCAGCAGCAGGTAAGCGAAGTTGATGGCGTCCATGGGGCGCAGGGCCACCCAGATGAACAGCATCGTCAGGAAAAAGGCGGGAATGTCCTTGTTCGGTCCCGAGGCCACCAGAAAGAACGAGGGGTTGAGCAGCAGCCCCAGAAGGGCGAGCCATTCCAGGCGGTCCCGCTCTTCGGGTTGGACGGAGTCCCTGAATACCGCGAGCAGGAGCTTGTAGCCCGCGCAAAGCAAGGCAGTGTTGATGACCAGGCTCAGCGCCGGATGGATGAGCCACGCGGCCCAGTACAGGAAATCCACGCCGTGGTTGAGCGTGGCGTCGCTCAAACCGTACTTCATGAAGTCGTCCATGCCCTGGCTCATGCTCAGCGAGTCGGGGATGAAGAGGCCGAAGGCGTCGATGCCGCGGAAGGCGAGGTTCTGCAGCAGGGTGACCACCACGCAGACCGCGGCGAGGACCATGGTGGGGGTCGCGATCTTGCGCGCGCTCAGCACGGAATCTTCCCCGGACCTTCCCCACGGATACCCGCCCAGAGCGCGCGCCAGCTTGAACGTTGCCCGTCATCGAGCGGATCAAGCCTCCGCCTGAACACGGGCGCTTTGGTGAGGAAAAAAGCCAGATCACCGATGATCCTCTTGCCGTTGTTCCATAAAAGGGGGCCCAGGCTCCGCCAAGCCCGGCGCCGGCGCAGGTAGGCCGCCTGGGCCCGCACCAAAAGCAGTCTCCTGCGCAGGGTCTTTCCGAGCCGGGCGTTTTCCCTATAAGCCAGCAGGGTGTCCGGCAGGTTCGCGTAGCGGCTCACGAACCAGGCCCTGAGGAGCAGCTCCTGGTCCTCGACCCCGTCGTAACGCGGATTGTAGGGGTTCCGCGCGAACCAGGACCGCCTGCCCATCCAGGTCGGGTGGGCCAGCCGTATGCCCGCGGTGATGTCCGCGCAGATGTCGGCGTGGCCCAAAACCGTCCGCGCGATGCCGAGCGCTCCGCCGTTGGGGTCGAAGAAGAGCGATGAAGCCCCGACCAAGTCCACGGCGGGTTCGCGCTCAAGAAAGGCGAGCTGCTTGGCCAGGCGGTCGGGGTAGGAGATGTCGTCGGCGTCCATGCGCGCGATGAAGGCCCCGCGGGCCGCGGCGACGCCCGTATTCAAGCTGCGTGAAATGCCCCGGGCCGGGCCGGGTTCGATGATTTTGATCCGGGGGTCCGGCGTGATTTTTTTCAGGGCTTCGCGCGTCGCCGGGCCGGATCCGTCCGGCACAATGAGCAATTCCCAATCCGTGAACGACTGCCGTACGATCGACTCAACGGCCATAGCCAGCGTGCCCGCGGCGTCGCGCACAGGCAGTATCACGCTGATGGCGGGGGCGGAATCCGAGGTCATGGCTCCGGTACCCAAGGCTAGTTTTCGCCCGCGCCGGAGATCGTATCCCGGTACACCCGCATGGTCTCGTCCACCATGCGCCGCAGGGTGAAATGGGCCCTGTAACTGCGCAGCCCCTCCCGGCCCATCGCCAAGGCCATGGGCCGGTCCGCGTTCAGGCGCTTCAGCCGGTCGGCCAGGACCGCGACGTCGCCCCGGGGCACCAAGAAACCGTTCTCGCCGTCGACGACCGCCTCGCCGCAGCCGCCGACGCCGCTGACGACGCAAGGCAGGCCGATGCGCATGGCCTCCAAGATCGCCAACGGGAAGCCTTCGTAGTCGCTCATCAGGCAAAACGCGTCGACGCCGCGCAGCACGTTCTCGACGTCGTCGCGCCAGCCCAGGAATTCCACCTGTTCGGTGACCTTCAAGGCGCGGGCCAATTCGATCACGGAGTTTTCCAAGGGGCCGTTCCCGGCGAACCGGACTTCGACGTCCGGCAAAAAGGGAAGGGCCCTGATCAGGGTGTCCTGGCGTTTCGGCGCCGCGAAGCGCGCCACCATAGCCACCACGAACTTCCTGCCGGGGGCCTTCGGACTCCGGCGCGGCAGGGTCGGCGGCGGCACGCCGTTGTGGACCATCACCAGGCGCCGCGGGGAGATGCCCGCCTTCATGGCGATCTTGCGGTCGTGATCCGAGACGCAGATGATGCGGTTGTTCAGGCCCGACAGGAGGCGCTCAAGGTTGCTCGCCAGCACGCGCTTGAGGCCCGGGTTGCCCTCGGTGAAGGACCAGCCGTGGGCCGTGAAGATGCACGGCACGCCCATATGGGCCGCCACCACCTTCGACAGGACGCCCGCGACGCTGGAATGGCCGCAGATCAGGTCCGGCTTGATCCGCTGGATGAGCCGTTTCAGCGCCAGGAGCGACTTGAGGTTCTTGACCGGATCCAGGGTGTTCTTGAGCGTGGCCACGGGGTGGTAGACGCAGCCGACGTTCTTGAGGGACTCGGGGTAGCGTGTGCCCACGCTGGAGGCCACGTGCACCTCGTGGCCCTGCTTGATGGTCTCGGCGCACAACTGCAGCAGATGGAATTGGGCGCCACCCACGAAATCGGCCCGGGTGATGACGTGCAGGATCCTGATTTTATTGATCACGTATGGCGTTACGGCTGGATGATGGTGACGCCCCGGGGGTTCGTCTCCGGCTTGGTCCAGAAGGCGGCCGGCGCGTACTTATTATACAAGTCCGGCGGGATGGCCGGCTTGCGCTCCTTGTACTCGACCTTTTCGCGGACCTTGTGCAGGCCGGGCATGCCGAGGTTCTCGTCGTAGGCCGGCTCGTCGTACTGCACGTTCTCGAAATCGTGGGTAAAGGGCTTCTCCCCGAGCTCCTTGTAGAGGAGATTCAGGGTGCCCTTGGGGTTCTGCGCCAGGGGCTCGTAGGGGATGACGATGAGGCGCTTGGCGAAGTCCCCGAACCAGGCCTCCCGCAGGGTGTTGAAGGGCAGGCCGATGAGGCCGTTGTCCGCGTTCATCAGCGATTCCGCGCGCTTGTACACGGAATTGTCCCGTTCCGGCTTGAAGATGTTGGACATGTAGAGCGGGTTCTTGGCCAGCATCTTTTCGACGCTGTCGATGATCCAGGGCAGGCCCCGCACGCAGCAGATGATCCTGGAATCGGGGTAGAGCTTGGCCAGCAGGGCCATTTTGCCGGTCCAGTTGCGGTTCGTGTCGAAAACCACCTGCTCCGGGCTCGCTTCGGCGTAAAAGGAGTCCACCAGGTTCTTGAGCATGCTGATGCGCCGTTTTTCGTCGAAAACGACCTTCAGCTCGTGGCTGTTCATGACCTTGAACATATTATTGAAGAGGGGCGAGACCGGGCTGCTCATGCCGGCGATGAAGCGCGGGTTCTGCCGGAGCAGGGCGCTGAGCAGGGTGGACCCGGAGCGGGGCAGGCCGGAAATGAAATGGTACTTCAGGGGCACGACGGGTTCCTCCAGTTCACAAATGTTGGGCCGGCCGGGCAAGAATGGCTTTTTAGGGGGGAGAAAGCGTATTCCGTCCCCTTCGGCAGGCGCATAATACAGTATGGTGGCATGGGGGTACAATGCCTTTGGACCGGCTTTGGTCCTTTTTTGAACCTGTTCCACGGACCGACACTGTGGATAAATATTCTGGGGATAATACGGATCCAGGCTTGGAAAAAACTCAAATATCCTTTCAAATATTGTATTTATGGGATTTTCAGGGATACTCAATTTGCCCCTGCTTATCTGACATGAAAGTTTAACATGAGTTTCATTTTTAGCGCTTGACCCAAGCTGTGGGTTTCGGTATATTCCGCCCACTCCCCGTAGAGTCTACCCGAGTTGAGGTGTGGCAATGGCGAATTACGCCTGGATTTACAGCAACCAAACCCAGTTTTTTACAACGGGGAACCAGAGGATTTTTGGGGCTACAGGGCCGTATAGTTTTTCACCTGTATACAACGCCGATGCCTTCATTCAGTCCTCCTCCAATTATGTCGAGGTCGAGGGGGGCAGCAACTCTGTCGAGGTCGCCGGAGCCTACAGCGGAAATGATATCTACATAGACAGTAACGAAATCACTACCGCAATTTCGGATGCGGCCACGGATACCCGGCTCGTGTTCAGCGGAGGCTACCAAAATACCGCCGAGTTGGTCTATTCATACAGCTCCACCGTTGCCGGAAGCTATACGGACGACATGCGCGTTTTGAACATAGGCGGCGACAACGCCATTTCCCTGGTCAGCGGGAACAGCAACTATGTTTATAACAACACCTCGTCAACCACCACGACCTTGTCCTTTGAAATCAACGACGAAGTCGTTTTCTACGGAAGCAACGATAAGCTTTATCTGGACGGCAGTTCCACGTACCTCAGGGCGACCGACGACAGCATCTTCATGACGGAGACCTACAATAATAGCACTGATACCTGGGATGGGTCCTCCTTGGTCCTCGACGGCAACGGCGGAAACACCATCACCGTGTCGGGCTATAACAACTCAATCACGGACTTTTCCAGCGCGGCCAACACCATTGAAGTGGATACCAAGAGTGGTGTAAGTGTGGACGGATACGCCCATGACACGATCGTGCTGACCGGATATGACAGCACGGTCTCCGCGAGCTACGAAACCATCCAGATAAGCGGCAGCGGCGTTTATGCGAACTATGTCTCCGGAAACAGTGACATCGTTGAGGTCGAATCCAGCTACGCCCACATCATTGCTTCAGGGAATTACGGAATCATCGGCGTCAACACGGGCGGCGGCTATAACGCCGTGCTCGGATACAACAACACTTTGGCTCTGGACGCGGCCTACACCGAAATATACGTCCATGCGGACGACCAGAACATCAGCATCAATGCGCCCGGCGTTGAGACATTGCTGTACGGGAGCCCCTATGGCAACGGCGGGAACACCATCACGGTCAATGCCGCCGAGTCGGTGAACGTATTTGTGGACCAGACTCCGGGCGGCGGCAACACGATCAATTTGGCGAGCGGCAGCACCGGGATCGAAGAAATCGTCCAAGCCAACTACGACCACATCAACGTGTATGTCGCCCAGGGCTCCTTGGGCGTCTACGGCGCCTTCAACTCGGTCACGTTCGACTCGGGCAACTTCCCGGTCGTTGGCGGCGCTTATGACTCGTTCCACAACACCTACGGCAGCAACTTTGTGAGCATCACCGGCTCGAGCGCAGTGGTGACCTACTCCGTGGGCAACTACTTCTTTGTCGGCGACAATTCCGGCGTGATGTTCACCGGCGATTCCGACGAAAACGCCGTCTATATCAGCGACGGGACCACCGATTTCGTCTATGACAAGTCCAATGGGGCCCCCAACGCGGTCTATGTCAGCGGGGGAAGCACGGCGGCGATCTACACCCAATACCGGGGCGACTTGATCACGCTCGGCGGCTCTTCCACCGTGGACATCACTTACGGGGGCGCCGGCTCGGACAGCGGCGGAAGCGGCGGGAACACCATCAACATCTATGATGGGTCGACGAATTTCGTCAACAACGATTCCACCGACAACAGCGACGGCAACAACACCATCGATTTGAGCGGCGGCAGCGGCGTGGAGATCTACAACGCCTACCGCGGCGAAGCGATCACTGTCATCGGGGGCAGCTACGGCAACCGCAATTCCTTGGGCCTTTCCGGGTACGGCGGTAGCACGGTCAATGTGACCTCCTATTCCTACGTCAACATCTACCAAGGCGATGTTTTCGGCGCGGGGAACACGATCGACCTGAACGGCAACTTCTCCGAAACCTTTGTGACCGGCAATTACGCCTTCGCCGACACGATCAACATCTACGGGTCGGAGAATGTGGTCGAAGCGAGCGGGACCTATATTCAAGTGTATAACTCCGTCAATGGGGCCGAAATCATCGGCGCAAACAACGACATCACCGACCGCGCCGGCGGATTGGATCTCGGGGGAAGCGGCGGGAATTATGTCGCCATAGCGAGCGGATACGCTTACATCTACGATTTCTCGACGGCAGGCAACACCATTGTGGTCAACGGTGTCGAGGGCGAACTGAACCTGGTTTCGGGCAACAACGGCGGCACTGACACGATCGAGTTGACCGGGGCCTACAATTACGTCCTGGCAAGCCGCGCGGACATCGACTTGAGCTTGAGCTCGGTCGCAAATACCGTCCAAGGCAATTACGACAACGTCAACATCGCGGTCGGATCCTATTCCTACGCCCGCGTTTACGAAGTGGACCCTGGTGTATACGAGATTTACAGCAACGATGGCGACAACTTCGTCGTCGGCAGCAACGAGACGTTCAACATCGCGCTGACCGGGGTCTATGGCGCAGCCGGGTTAAGCGGCGGAACCGTCACCTTGGGCTACGGCTCCGGCAGAAACGAGATATCAGGAAACAACAACACCATCGCCATTGATTCGGGAACCTACATCTCCATCGAGCAATTCGAAGCCGGCCCCGAAGGCTCGGCGTTCGACGTGTCCACGAACCCCTATGCCACCAACTACGTCGCCTACGCCTACGGCACCAAGTTCGCCATCAACGCCGGCTATGCCCAGGTCACGTTCACGGGCAATGACACTTCCATCAGCGTGAACCAGGTCGAAGACAGCGTGAAGCTCTACGGCTACGGCAACACGGTCACCTTCGACGCCCCCAACTTCGGCTTTTATACCGACGAAATCACCAACTATACGGGCGGCAACACGGTGGATATCACCGGTGGCAGCTCGGTGCAGGCCTACACCTACAACGACCAGATCGCGCTCGGCGGCGGTTCAACCCTGACCTTCATCAACGGCTCGTACGGGAACGTCGTGACCGTCAATGACGGAAGCAGGGACTTCGCCTATGAAAATTCGAATCCCTACAGCCCGGCCAACACGTTCAATGTCAGCGGAGGCAGCAGCCTTTATCTTGACAACCTGTCGGGCAAGGGCGACACGGTCAACATCAGCGACGGCTCGCTCTACCTTTACGGCGCCGGCGGGGTGACGGTCAACGTGCAGACCGAGTCCTACGCCTACGTGACCCAGGGTTCGGACGCGGGCAACACCATCTTTGTCCAGGGCTCCTATTCCACCTTGCGTCTTTCGGGCACCGAGGAAAGCAACGATAGCGCCGCGGACACGGTGGTAATGAACGGCGGGTCTTACAACGCCGTTTACGCCAACGGCGACTACATTGAGCTGACCAACGCTTCGGTTTATAGGAACAAGATCGTCGGGGACGGCAACACGATCGCCGTCGGCGGCGGCACCACGATCTATGCGTACGGCGAGGACGGCTTCCTCGGTGTCGACACCTCCTACAGCTCGAACGCCTATGTTGACCGCACCATGACCTTTGTCCAAGGATACGGCAACGGCGTGGCGATCGACGGCGCCTATACCACCAATCGCGTCTTTGGTGAGGGGGCCATCGTTTCAGTCGGGGCCGTCTCCGCGGTGGATCTCTACCAATGGACCGTGTACGGCGAAGATGGGATCTACCACTTCAGTGGCGGAAACACCGTCACCGTGGACACCCACAGCAACTACGGCACTGAGATCAACGACAACACGTCCTTCAATACCATCAACGTCATGGGCGCAAGCGGGGCCTACGTTTACACGTACGGACAACAGGACCACCTGAACATCAGCGGCGGTTCCTGGGTCGACCTTACCGGCTACGGCAGCAACATCGTGGCCATCTACGATGCGGCCCCGCAGCCCAACCGCTTCTACGACGATTCATTGAGCGCCAACACGGTGGACATCTACGGTGCTGGGCAGGTCTTCAACCTGACCAAGGACGGGGACACCATCAACATCACTTACGGCGGCTCGGTGTCCATGTACGGCAAGGGCGGGGACACGATCCACGTCGGGAGCAATTACACCGAAGACGCCTATGGCAGCGTCTACCAGGGCTCCAAAAACGGCAACACGATCTATGTCGAGGGCTACGCAACCACCCTGTACCTCAGCGGCCGTAACGTGGGCAGCGACACGGTTGTCGTGGAAGGCGACAGCGACACCATCGTCGCGAGCGGCGCGTACATCCAGCTCACGGGCGACGTCTACCGCGCCGACATCATCGGCAACGGGAACACGATCGCGGTGGATCTCTCGGAAACCACCGACTATTTGGAAGACGGCAACATCTACATCTACAGGGACGGGCTCTACGGAAACGCCCACAGCGCCGGCAAGCAGAACCTTTATGACGGCGGCAACGCGATCACCCTGCAGCAGGACGCCAGGGTCTACGATTACAACTACGGCAGGTCGAGCACGATCAACGTCACGAACGGCGCCTACGTTACATTGAGGGACTACTACGCGAACGGCGACAACATCGGCATCGGCGCCTACTCCGGGCTGATCCTAGAAGGAGCCGGCTGGGACAACATCACGCTCAACAGCGGGACCTACAGCTGGTTTGATGACAACTCCGAGGGCGGGAACACGATCTCGATCGGCTCGGGAAGCGATGTCTACGCCGGCTTGGAATCGGAATTTTACAGCGACACGATCAATATCTCGGGTGGCTCGTTCGAGCGCGGCTACAGCAACGACAACCTGTTCAACGTCAGCGGCAACTCCGACTTGCGCCTCTATGGGTTCGGCGGGAACACCATCAATGTCAGCGGCGGGAGTTTCATCTACAATAGCTACGGCGATATCGTCGACGATACCCGCCAGGCGGACGGCGGCAATTATTCGAACACGATAAATATCACCACTGCCTACAGCCACGTCGAAGTCTACACATACAAGACCAACGGCGACACGATCAACCTCGGCGGCAACTCGGGGCTGCATCTCTACGGCTACGGCGATAACACGGTGAACGTCGTCTCCGATTATTCCAACACCATCAATGACGGTTCCTATTCCGCGAACACGATCACGATGAAGGGCGACGTCGGCTTGACCCTCACCGGTTACGAGCAGTCCGCGGACACGATCCTGGTCAGCGGATACTGGAACTACCTCAACAACGGCGGCCACTACATCGACATGAGCGGCTATACCAGCCTCAGGCTCTTTGGAGCGGGCAGCAACACCGTCGCGGTGAACGGAGCCTATGCTTTCCTCACGGACTGGTCCACGGGCAGCAGCGCGGTGAACCTGGCCGATGAGGCCAGCATTTACCTCTACGGCAGCGCCAAGGACACGGTCACGGCGGAGGCTGGAGCCGAGGAAAACAGGGTCAACATCTACGGGGCTTCGGAGCTGGTGAGCTTGAACGCGAACAGCAACAGCACGCTCAGCCTTAAGACCGGCAACACCCAGTTCGTCAACGCGACCGGTGACACCATAGACATCAGCGGCAACAACCTGACGCTGTACGTCTATGACAGCTCCTTCGCCTCCGGCCACAGCAGCGACACGTTCGACGTGACCGGCACGAACGACACGGTGAAGTTCGTGACCTCCATGATCTCGGCGGCGGCGGCCTTCGGCCCTACGGCGCCGGCCACCCTGACGGTGGAGGACTCGTACAACGGCGCGACGGCCATAGGCCTGGTTTCGCACCCCTGATTCGGAAGCTTCGCAAACGGGATCATACAGAACTGCGGCAGAAACGATTAGATATCTACACGATTTGAGGTGCGACCAATGAGTTACGAACTGAGCAGTTACGGGTTTTATGACGCGACCAACGGTGGACAGCATATTTACGGGAACAGCACCTATTTGACCGACCTGGTCGTTCAATCATCCTCCAATACGGTGGATCTCACCTACGGCCTGGGCAATTATGTCAGTGTGGATTCGCCGAGCGCTTCCAACATGGAAATCCTGGAGGGTGAAAGCGATGACCTGGTGCAAATATACAGCGGCGTCAAGGAAAATAGTCTTTACGTTGAGTTCGGATCGTCGAACCGGGTCTACGAACAGGGCGGAAGCTTGGGCAATGCCGACCGCGTAGAATTGATCTATACCTACAACGCACGGGTGGTCCTCGACGACATTTACGAGAACCTCGGCGTCTATGGGAGCAGCGGACAGGTTTATTCGTCGGAGAACAACATCACGCTAGACGGTTACTCAACGATCAACCTCCATGGCTACGGCGATAATGCCGTTTCCGTGGGCAACGACGCGACGCTTATCGACCAAACTATAGGGACGCCCAACACCTTCGATGTGCAATTCGGGTACTATGGGGGTTCCGCAAGCATCGATACGGTTTATCGCAACTACAACACCATCAATGTCAGCGGCGGCGGCTATTTCTACCACACGACGTTAAACCTCTCCGGCGCCGGCGGAAACGAGATCCTGGTCGGGGGCTACAGCACCGTAGACATCAATGATAATTCCACCGGACGCAATTACGTCGGCATATACGGGAATAGTTCCGCCGTGTATATGGGCGGCAGCTCCACGGATGTTGTCGTCATCGAGGGGTCCTATGACCGGGACTACCAAAGCGGCGGGGTTGTCGCCGTAGATGGCGCCCATGAAGCGGAGCTCCTCGGCGGAGGCAACAACGTCTACGTGCAAGGCAACGCCTCGATGTACATCGCCGGTTCCGGCGCGAATTTCGTGACCGTCGACGGCGAATCAAGCGCAAGCATTTACGATTTATCCACCGCTTCCAACACCATCAAGGTCTATGGCGGCAACTACCTCTACGGTACGTCCTTGACGATGCTCGGCACGGATGTCTCCGACACGATACTCGTGGACGGGAATTACGCCACCGTCCGTGCGAACGGCGACACCGTAGTCCTGGCAACCAGCCTCTACGAAGATGTGATCTTGGGCAGCGACAACACCGTGGTCAGCAGCACCGCGTCCACGGTCTACGGGATCGGTCAATACGGTTACTTTGCCGTCAACAACGGCAGCAACTACGGCAACGTCATAGTGGGCGAGGGCACCGGGAACGTGCTTGAACTCACGGGTGCCTATACCGAAACGGTCATCCATGCGGTCGACAGCCAGATCACCGACGTCGGCAGTTATTCCGACATCTACCTCTATGGAACGACCAACTTCGGCAGCGGCGGGAACACCATCGCCGTGAACGGCGGGCTGACCAACATAATCATCGACGAGACGGGCGGGGCGTACAGCAACACCATCAATGTGAGCGGCTATAGCACGGCGTACTTTGAGAATTCCAGCCTGGGAGATACGATCAATCTCGACGGCGGGACCGTGAAACTCTTCGGCTACGGCGAAAACAGGGTGAATATCACCGGCGGCATCAACACCGTTTACGACACCAATTACACCAGCTACGGCAGCTCCATCTACGTGACCGGCGACTTCGCCACCGTGACCGTGAGCGGCGCCGGCAGCGAGCGCGATTCGATCTACGTCGACGGAGCCTTCAACACCATCTACGCAAGCAATGAATCGGTCGTGGTCTATAATTACGCCTTCGCGAACACAGTGACCGGCAACGGCGACGTCCTTCAATTGAATAATGGAACCGTCACGAGCGTGGACACCCTCCCCTACGGGTCCGGTGATATCATCGACCTGCTCGGCGGCTCGGTCTATGAGCCCACGGGCGCCTACATCAACGGCTACGGCTACAATTCGATCGTGGTCGCCGGCGGCGCGGTGGCCAATATCGTCGACGACTCCACCTATGCCAGCGACATCTTTGTGGAGGGCACCTACACGTCCGTCACCATTTCGGGCAGGATGGACACCGTCGTGCTGGGCGGATACGGCAATACCGTCACGGCGTACGGCCAGTTCATCGAGGTCTACAACTACGCCGGCCTGAACACCATCACGGGCTCCGGCAACACGATAGACCTTGGAGACGGAAGCGAGACCATCGTCTACGCGGCCACCGGCGGCAACACGATCAACCTTTCCAGCGGCGAAGAGGGGGCGACCGTCGTCGAGCTGACCGGCCAGGGCGGAAATACGGTCAATATCGCCGCCGGCTCCTACGCCATCGTCGAAGACCTTTATGCCCCCGGGGCGCTAGCCAGCACCATCGTCCTGGAAGGCAATAATACGACCCTGAAATTGGACAGCGGGTTCGCGGACACCATCGACCTTTACGGCCAGTACAACTATGTGGGGACCTCCGGCCAGGTCGTCGCGCTGGGGACCACGTCCAGCGAAGACAGAATCATCGGAAATTACAACACCATCGCCTTGGAATCGGGCTCCAATGTCTATCTGGTCTACGCTGAAGAGGGTTTCCAGGAGTTCTTCGTTTACAGCGGCGGCGCATACAGCAGCGTCGTCGAGGGCAGCAACAACGGCTTCGCCGTCGACGGGGCCTTCAGCACCGTGAATTTCTTCGGGTCGAGCACGGACATCAGCGTCAACGGCTATCTGTCCACGTTGAACCTCTACGCTAGCGCCAATTACGGCGGCGGAAACAACTACGTCACCGTGAACAGCGGGTCCCTCGATTTCATCTACGACCGCACCACCTACGGTAACTACAACACGATCGCCGTGACCGGCGGCAGCTACGCGCTCATCGACACCGTGAACCACTTCGACTATATCGATATCGGCGGGGGCACCTATGGGGCGATCAGCACCGCCGCCATCGAGGGCACGGGCGGGGACCGGGTCTGGGTGGAATCCGGAGCTTACGCCGGCGTCAACAACGACGGTGCTGCGCCCGACACCATCTACATGGGCGGGGCCTTCTCCAGCCTCTACCTCTCCGGCAAGCCCGGGAACACGGTCATCGTCTACAGCGGCGGGCCGGACTTCATCGGCGATAACGGCAACGGCAACACGATCGACGTGGAGAACGACAGCACGGCGATCGTCCGGTCCAACAGCGACACGATCAACCTTTACGCGTACATCGGCGACCCCAATACCGTCATCCTTGAAGGCAACACCGGAGGCAACACCGTCAACGTCGCTTATGGGGCGACCGCCTACGTCGTCGACCAATCCTACAGCTACGCCAACACGATCAACGTCTACGCGAACAGCACGCTCTACTTCACGAACAACTACCGGGGCGACACGATCAACATCGCCGCCGGCGAAGGCTATACCGACCTGAACCTGTACGGCGTGGGCGGGAACACCGTCGTGATCGCCGGCGGGGCCTCGGCCCATATCTACGAAGGCTCCTCCGTCGACGGCTCCCCCGTCGGTAGCACCATCGAGCTCGGCGGCGGCTACTCCTCTCTGCTGCTGACCGGGTATTCGCAGGGCGATACGGTGGTGGTGTCGAGCGACGGCAACGAAGTCGGCGCGACCGACTCTTACATCGAGCTGGCCGGCCAGGCCCTGTATAACTCCATTGAAGGTGATGGCAACACCATCGCCGTCGACAGCGGCTCCAAGATCTACGCGGTCGGGTCTTACGGCGCCATGATCATCAACCAGACCGGCGTTTACGAAGGCCATTTCATCGGCAACTACGTCAGTGGCTACGGCAACGGCGTGGCCATCTTGGGCGTGGACAGCGTCAACTATATCTACGCCCAGGGCCTTTCGGTGAGCGTCGGCGGCGCCGGCTCCACGGTGGACCTCTACGAGCTGTATGGGGGAGAAGGAGAGTTCTTTTCGGGCGGGAACACGGTCACGGTGGACACGGGCCTGAAGTATCGCTCCGACGCGGTCACGGTGAACGACTTCAGCGGCTCCAACACCATCAACGTCATCGGCGGCAGCGGGGCTTACATCAGCACCGGATACGAGAGCGACACCATCAACATCGGCGGCGGTTCGTGGGCGGCGCTTTCCGGCTACGGCGGCGATATCGTGGCCATCGACGACCAGGCCGCGCACCCGAGCTCGTTCTACGACGAGTCCCTCTACGCCAACACGGTGAACGTCTACGCGGGCGCGAAGATCTACAACGACTCCGGCAACGGGGACACGGTCAACCTCTTCGCGGGCACGGCCGCCTTCTACGGGGCCGGCAACGAAACCATCGTCGTCTCCAGCTACGCGGACGCCGGGGTCTACCAGGCCTCGAAGTCCGGCAACACCATTTACGTCAACGGTTACGAATCCACCCTGAGGCTGAGCGGCCAGGGCCTGGCCTCGGACACGGTCGTCGTGAACGGGGGAGAGGACAAGGTCTACGCCAGCGGCGCCTACATCGAGCTGGGGGCCGGGGCCTACGGCGCCAAGATCTACGGAAACGGGGACACCGTCGCCGTCGACGTCTACTCCACCGATTACCTGTACAACGGCAGCATCTACGTGGTGGGCGAAGGCGTCATCGCCTCCATCTACCATCCGGGCAACTCCAGGCTTTACAGCGGCAAGGAGAACGCGATCACGCTCAGGGATAGCGCGACGGTCTACAATAACTCGTCCTACTCCCCGAGCCTGGTCAACATCACCGATGAGAGCGCGGTCCACTTCTACAACTACGGCATCGGCGAACAGTTCAACGTCAGCGACTACTCCACGCTGTATCTTTACCGCGACGGCGGAAACACGGTCACCGTCGGCGGCGACAGCCTCGTTTGGATCTACGGCGACTCCGCCAGCAACACGATCAATGTCGGCGGCGACAGCGAGGGCATCATCTACAGCTACGCCGGCCAGATCAACGTTAGCGGAGGATCCTACGCCCGCCTTTCAGGCTACTGGAACGGGGTGGACCTGGCCGGGGGCGTCGGTCTCAACCTTGGAAATGAAGGCGGCGGCGACAGCATCACGGTGAGCGGCACGGGCAACTACATCTACGACGGGTCGGACGCCTCCAACACCATCAACCTCACGGACGGGTCCCAAGTCGGCATCTACACCAGCGAGGTATTCTCGACCAAGGACACCATCAACATCGGCTTTGAGGCCAGCGCCACCCTTGATCTCAACGGCGGCGGCGGGAACACGGTGGTGATGAACGGCGGCGAGGGCAGGATCTATGACAATTCCTACGCCGGCAACACCATCGACCTGAACGGCTACTCGAGCCTGCAGCTTTACGGAAGCGAAAGCTCCGCGGACACGGTGGTCGTATCGGGCGGGGAGAACTGGGTCTACGGAAGCCAGCACTACGTCGAGATGGGCGGTTCATCGGGCCTGTACCTCGACGGCGGTGGCAACAACACCATCGTCGTCAACGGCACCGGGAATTTCATCGGCGCCTACGGCGACGGGCTGACCAGCAACATCGAGCTGGCCGACGGGGCGGGAGTGTACCTCTACTCCACCGGGACCCATGAAACGGTCACGGCGGCGGTCCTGGCCACGGACAATAGCGTCTCGGTCGGCGGCGAGTCCTCCTCGCTGGTCACCTTGAACGCGAACAGCGGAAGCGAAGCGGTGATCTTCGGTCCGGGCAATGAGTTCGTCAA
>Ga0206858_1135_pt1 | contig 18763 bp, 19 predicted proteins | sample Alteio_BWOrgCont_46_FD_152622 | JGI IMG/M metagenome (GOLD analysis project Ga0206858, IMG submission 152622) | Enriched cells from forest soil in Barre Woods Harvard Forest LTER site, Petersham, Massachusetts, United States -... | ecosystem: Environmental > Terrestrial > Soil > Temperate forest >... | reverse complement strand
AGCATAATTAATCAACAGTGTACTTGTTTCATTTCCGCTTGTAAGCGTTAATGTTATATCGCTATAGCCAAAGCCAGAAGGAATGATTTTTATAGTTGCCTGTCCATCTTCTTTGCTTATTATTATTTTGTCATTATGCACAATCAATACATTATCGCTGCTGGCTGTTAATGTATAATTACCCTGCGCCAATGGTTTATTGTTTTCTTTTATATCCACTACAATCCCTTTAGTAGCGGCAGGGTCTGTTGGGTCATCAATAACACCACTTACGTATGGTGGATGAAGCAAGGAGGTAGTTGCTGAATAATTGAAAGAAAACTGCAAAGCTGCAGATTTATTATTTTCAGAATGCTTATACCCATTGGACTGAAAAGCTGCAAAAAACAATAAGCAGGCAATACAGAAAAAAGGTATTCCGATTTTTTTAATGGGCATTTGGGTATTAATTGTATGTTATACCAACCCCCACAATGTTGTGGGGGAGGTTATTTTAATAGTCTTGATACTTGTCTTTTTCGTCCTGTTTCTTTTTTAGTCAATCACTAACTGCCAACCTATTCTAAATGCATTGTGCCATTTATTTGTATTGATTGATTCGCCGCCATATTTTAAGTTAGATGAATTGAATTGCAGGTTTTGGTCAAACTCCGCTTTTATCATAGAATTAAATCCTTTGATCTGGTATGAAATACCTGCAGCCCAATGATCGCTTATGCCTTGTACAAGATCGTTTGCATTCATCTGATCGTACCGTACAGAAAAAATACTTTTCATTGGTTTTGAAAAATAGTTTGCAACAGCATACCAACCTCCTGCTTTTACATAATTGGTAATATTGCCTTTACCTTGTAATAATGGATCGTTCGGATTTAAAGGAGTTGCTTTCATATTATCCGTTTCAAGCTGTACAGAAAAGCCACGGTATAAAATAGATATATCAGCACCTAAAACATATTTAGTGCCGTTTATAACTTTTAGTTCCATTAATGAATCGCTGCTGTTTAACATAGCACCTTGTTCGCCCGGTAAAAAGCTTGCATCGTTGGCGCTGGTGCTTATATTACGTTTTGTATAACGGCCATTTAAACCAATAGAAAAATTGGGTGTAGTTAATCCTTTTGTATCAATCACTTCTTCGTTGTGTGCTTCCGGATAAGAGAACTCAACTCTTCCTACATATTCAAAAGCACCGCTTGCATCATTTGTTCCCTGCAATGCTACTTCACCTGTACCCGTATATACACCTGCTGCCGCTTTTACTCTATCTCCCCAAAAAGATCTAGTTAAGGTAATACCCAAATCACGCCTTGAAAAAAAATCGCCTTTGCTTACTTCAGGGCGTTCCCAATATGGAGACTCATAATGTTCTACCAATGAGTTCAATGAAAATGGAAGTTTGCCATAGCCAACTTTAATATTAAATAATTTACGGAAGCCTTTATAAGTAATATTAGCATCATCTACCGGACCGCCTGCAGGCAAATAAGTAGCTCCCCATGCAGCAAAATCCAATTGTAAATGATATTCATAATCATCACCTACTTTTCCTTTTATATCCAAACGGGCATCTTTTAATTTGATGGTGTTTTTTGTAAAATCCTGAACAGCTCCTGCCGGATATTGCCTTATATCAGCATAAGAAGAAATGATAGTACCAATCTTCACCACATTATCGCCACTGCTGATTTTAAATGGTTTTATTCCGTCGATATCATAATCTACATAGCCCATTTGCTGCGCATAGCCTTTAGATATAAGCGACAGGAAAAGAATAATTATTGCAATGCTTTTTGTTGATACAAAAAACGTTTTTAAAACTGATTTCATATTGATTAAGTTAGCCTGGTTAAAATAGAATTTGAATAATGTTTATTGATGAAAACCTTGTACGGTTATATTATCAAAACGGTCGTTGCCGGAGGTCCCAAGGTTTCCGTTCGAGAAAGTAATCTTCACTTTAAAATTAGGATTGTTGTTTACTGCCGCGATTGTTGAAAAGTCCACTGTTTCCAAAGCATAGGCTGGGTCTATAACAGCAGAAAGGGAGTAAGAAGTAGAAGATAAGCCTGTTGTTATATAATTAGTGCCGTCCACAGTATAAGATATGCTGTTGGTTAATGCAGCCTTTGAAGCACTGCTTGCTTCCGCTGCAAAATTCAATGTGATATTTTGATAACCCGTTGTAGGTGCAGAAATAATAAAATCAAGGCATGGGTTTCTTATACGCAAAGCGTTACCTGCTGTATCGCTGTTTTGCAGATTATAGGTTGAACCACCCGGTCCATTTGTTGACGATGCTGTAAGTGAATCGGTATAACCTGTAACGCCACTTACTGTTGTATAATCAAACGTTAAGCCTGCACCACTGATTATTGAATGTGTTGGAGTAATAAAATTAGGCAATGCATTAAAATTCCAATAATGCAGCAAGGTTATTGTTGCAGCAGGAGCAATTGTAATGGTTAATACCTGAGATCCGGTGCCACTTGCATTGGTTGCTTTTACTGTATCCACAAATGTTCCGGATGCAGTTGGAGTTCCTGATATTACACCGGTTGTTGTATTAATAGATAAGCCTGCAGGAATATTGCCGGTTAACGCATAACTGGTTGGTGTATTAGAAGCTGTAATAGTGTAACCAGCAAAAGCTATATTTACTGTTCCGCTTGCTGTTGCAGCACTTGATATTACAGGTTTATTTCCCGAAGAGTTATTACCGATGGCATTTCCCTGTATGGTTAAGTTGTCAAAACGATCGTTACCTGATGTAGCAAGGTTACCGTTTGAGAAAACAATTTTTACTTTAAAATTAGGGTTGTTGTTGGCTCCTGTGATAGAAGTGAAATCGAATGATTCCAATGTATATGCAGGATCTACCTGCAACGTGTAAGTTGCCGATGCTCCGGGATAGATAATATAATTAGTACCATCTAATGTATAATAAACAGTGTTGGTACCCGGACCGTTGCTGCTCTTTGCTTCCGAATAACTTACTAATATATTATTATAGCCGGTTGTTGGCGCAGCAATAATAAAATCAGTAACCGGATTTCTTACACGCAATGCCGTACCCAAAGGATCTCCGTTTTGTGCATTGATATTAGAGGTGCCGCTTGTTGCATACGTATAAAAATCATAATACCCTGTAGTATCTGAAACGGTTGCAAAATCGTATGATAAAATTGCGCCGGCAACATTGGATACTGTTGGGTCTGTTGCAGAACTATTAAAGTTCCAGTAGTCAATTAATGTACGGTTTCCGGAATTGGGTTGTGTTGGACCCGTTGGTGTTGTTAGGTTTCTGTCTTTAGTGCAAGAACCTAATACAAGGACAATAGTGATTAGTGTAAGCAGGTGTTTCATATTTGTTTAAATGAATGAGCGGCGAAAGTATCTGCGGTATGTTATGAAATTGTTGCTTCAATGTAAACAAAACGTTACGTAACAAGCTCTTTAGAAATGAAAGCTGCTGTGGTTTTTTATATAGAGCGGATAAATAATTTACCGGGAACGTTCTCAGTAATTCGTTTTTATAATCTGCGTTACTATCTTTTTAACACAGCCCGTTAAATTCTTTTGTACCTGATGTTCCCAAAACCGAAGAACGTGATAACCATGGGATAAAAGCCATGCATTGTTTTCTTTGTCCCTTTCAATATTGCGTTCTATCTTATCAATCCAATATTGCCGGTTTGCTTTTATTGTTGTTTTCTTTTCGGCCCAATTATACCCATGCCAAAAATCGCCATCAATAAAAATGACGGTTTTATATTTACTTAAAACAATATCAGGTTTACCTTTTAGTTTGGGTGAATGTAAGCGGTATCTAAAGCCGAGTTTCCAAAGTTCTTTTCGCAGCAATATTTCGGGCTTTGTATTGGTGCTGCGTATTTTGCTCATTAATTTTGAGCGTTCTTCTGTTGTATTAAATATGTATTTAGATTTCAACGAAGGATTGGTTTGTAGGTATAACTGTATAAAGATACTATTATCTACCTATCAGAATAGAATACACAGCAAACAGATCTGGTGCTTTTTATAATTCACTTTTACCTGTGGGCTTCATGTTTCCGTATTCCAACCTTGCATTTATTTAAACGGCTTTACCGCTATTGTAAATAACAAACCCGAGCTGTTAAGATTAATTTTTCCAAAACCGATTCCATTTAAAGGAAGTTCAATAAATGGTTCTGCCATAATGGAAAAACGTTTGTTGATATGATATTGATATCCTCCGGAGAAGGTAAGGATGGAGAATATATTTTTATTTTGATTGCTTATATCCGCATCTGCATATTCGGTTTGGCCATTAACGTTGGAATAATATCCATAGTTTTCATTTTTCATTATGTACGATGCAAGACCGGCAGCAGCAAACCAATTGTGCTTTTTTACCTGTTTAAAATTATACGTTAAGCTTACCGGAATTTCATACACTTTACAATTGGCATCTACTTTTTGCAGGTTGGGATAATACATCCAGAATGTTTTTGGAGGATGATAATCAGAAGGGTTGGCCGAGTATATTTTTGAAGAAACATAAAAACCGGTTCTTACTGTAAACTTTTTAGAAACAGCATACGCAATGCCTGCTCCGTAAGTAAAGGTTGTCTTTCCTAAATACTCCAACCCAACATAACTTAATCCCGGCCCTGCAGTAGCAGTAATGGCAAAATTATTTTTAAAGCTGCGGTCGTTCTTTTTATCTGCAGATGGTTTTTTGGTAGATGCTGTTATTGGCTGAGCCGTTGTATCATTTATTTTATGGGATGAATCGACAGAAGCTGTGGTAACTATTTTATTATTTTTCAAACCCAGGCTTGCAGTATCCGTAGGTGTATCATTATCTATTAATTTATTATCCGCAACAGTATTGTTTATCGGTTCAGCTTTTTTATTCGCTTCCGTATAATCTTCAGTATTACCTATAGCAGCATTGCTTGAACTGCTTTTAAATTTAGCTTTTGTTTTGCGTACAAAGCTTTTATGTTGTGATGAGGTATTTGCATCAACGTTTTCGGTTCCATCATTATTACTAGCGCTATAGTTAAAATTAGTTGTTGAAGTTTTTATTGGTTGATTTGTTTGAGTGTGATATAAGTTATCACTTATTACAGGAGTATTAGCTGTAGCAGTCTGTAACGAATTAGTATTGCTGTTAGTTATTATTGTGTTGGACGTATTGGGTTGCTGGCTGTTCTTATCCTGCAAAGCGGTTGCCTGTTTTGAAACATCATTTTTATGTGTACTAACATAAGCATAAAAACCTCCTGCGCTTATCAATAGCAGTAGCAGAAAGAATAAGATATATCTGCGTTTATCTTTTTCCTGAGGCATATGTTTATCCAGCAAGCCTTCCATCTTGTTCCATGCCTGGTCGTCATAAGCAGGGTGGTGCTGGTTGGCAGCATCTCTAATTATATCGTCCATTTCTTCATCCTGCATTTTTCGAAATTAAAATTTTATTATGTCGCATTACTATTTTTTGCAATTGCTTTCTTGCTTTTGCCAGGTTCGATTTGGAGGTTCCTACAGAAATCCCCAATTGTTTTGAAATTTCTTCATGGCTAAATCCTTCTACTATAAAAAGATTAAGCACTATCCTGTAGCCGGCAGAAAGCTCCTGTATCAACTTAATTATTTCATCATGAGAAATTTTATCCAGCACGCCTTCATTATTACCGGGTATATGGTACATCGCAGAATCGAGCTCGCCAACAAGTTGGTGTTTGTGGTTCTTTCTAAAATTATCAATAGCCGTATAAACCATTATTTTTTTCATCCAGCCTTTAAAAGACCCCAATTCATCTGCATAAGCCGGTTTATATCGATGTATTTCTTTGAAGATTTTAAGGAACCCGTCATTTAGTATTTCAACGGCATCTTCCTGATTATTGGTATAACGGTCGCAAATGGCCATAGCATACCCGTAAAAGGAGTTGTAGATTTTTTTCTGACTCTCCCTCTCATTCAGAGCACAACCTCTGATGCATAGGCTTAGTTCTGCGGCCGATAACAAGTTTTTATGTTGGTTTGTGTATGAATCGTATAAAGAATGTAACGGGTTGCCTTGCTCTATTATTATTCTACCTATATTAAGTTAGTCTAAAAAACGATGATCAGGATTTATGTAAACATATAACAATAAGCTTTAGACTAACGTTGATTTACACGTATTTATACCTGTTATTTTTTCTATTGAATACGATGATTTTGAGGATATGTACTCTTTATTGCTGAAAATTAAGGAGTTATTCAATATTGCCACAATAAAGTGTTGCATTTTCCGATTTATATATACCAGCAATTAACAAATTGCTTATCTCTGAAAAACCAAACTTGTATGTTAAAATCCATCCGTTACCCGGCTGCTATCATGCCTTTCTTGCTTGCACTGGGACATATTTCTCCGGCACACGAGCCGATAAATAGAGCGGAGGTTTTATATACAGATACAACTACTTCTATTGTTGCTTCACCAAAAACAGTATCCGTTTCCGTTAGTAAGGTAAATTACACTTTATGGAACCTGCAAAACACAGGGCTTTCTGAAAATGCATTTCAATATGCAATGAAGGGGTATCAGTACCTTGTAAAAAAAGGAGCCATTTGCAAAAAGGATATTATAACTATTATTGATTACAGTAAACCTTCTTATCAAAAGAGATTATTTATACTGGATATGATCAGCGGAAAGGTGTTGTTTAATACACTTGTAGCACATGGTCATAATTCCGGAAGCGAATACGCTACAAAATTTTCAAACTCAGAAGAATCGCACGAAACAAGCCTTGGCTTTTATGTTACGCTTGGTACTTATATCGGCGATAACGGATATTCATTAAAATTGAAAGGATGTGAAAAAGGTTTTAATGATAATGCCTATAATCGTAAGATCGTATTACATGGTTCCGAATATGTGAGCGAAGATTTTATACATACCCGTGGTTATCTCGGAAGAAGCTTTGGCTGCCCTGCCATACCACTTGAATTGCATAAAGAAATTATTGATTGCATTAAAGATGGCAGTTGCGTATTCCTTTACCATCCTAATAAAAAATACTTAATTAAATCGAAAATTCTAAATAGCTGATAACGACCCTTTGTAAAACATTCTAACCCTATTTTTTTGTTAGGCACGACAGATGATGAAGGGCCCCGGTTCTACCGGGGCCTCTTCGCTTTTATAGGTATTTGAAATACAAATATTCAATGCTCAATTTTTAAGTTCTAATCTCCACAAATCATGAAAATCCTTAAATCCCGAAAATCAAGATCCAGACAATGCTTAATAGTAGTAGAAAAAATTATTACTTAAGACATTACAACAACCGCTGCAATAAACTGAAAAAACAGACCAAGCAATAACCCCATATATATTTCTTTGGAGGTATGGTTATTGAGTATCAGGCGTGAAGTACATACAAGGCCCGTTATTAATAATGCAATACTGATAGGCACTGTCATCAGCATTGTATTTTGCTCCATTATTACAAGAAAAACTCCCAGCATGCCTCCCATACCAATGGCGTGCATACTTATTTTGTAATAAATATTAGCGATAAGTGCTGCAGAGGAAGAAAGGAAAACTCCCAGGATAAAGCCGGTAAGGATAGGAGGAACACTTTCATCATTTTTAAAAACAAGATACATCCAGAAAAAATAAATACCGGATGCTATGTATGGGATGATTCTGTCTTGCTGCGTGTTTAAAAAAAAGGATTTAATAAAACCCAATGCCTTCAACAAAATCACCGTAATAACAGGATAAAAAATTGCGATATTAAAAACCTTCAACAGTTCGAAAATTTTTCCTTTTGTGCTTACTCCTGCAAAATAATCCGGATGCACAAACGCTATAAACCAGGTAACATATAAGGTAACAAACAGCGGATGAAAAATATACGAAATCACCTTTGCAAAAAATCGCAATACAGGTGGTTGTTCCAATACTAAAGATTCGTTTGTCATAATTCTTTTCTTAAACGGGCTACAGGCATATTCAGTTGTTCTCTGTATTTGGCCACCGTTCTGCGTGCAATATTATATCCTTTTTCCTGTAATAATTCTGTTAAACGTTCATCGCTCAATGGCTGTTTTTTACTTTCGCCTTCTATCAGGTTGCTTAGTATCTTTTTTACTTCACGGGTACTTACTTCTTCGCCACTATCCGTTTGCAAACTTTCGCTAAAGAAAAACTTAAGTCGATACGTACCATATTCTGTTTGCACAAACTTACTATTTGCTACACGGCTTACTGTACTGATATCAAGATTTGTCTTTTCGGCAATATCTTTTAATATCATTGGCCTTAATTCTGTTTCATCGCCGGTAATAAAGAAATCGTGCTGGTAATTCATGATGGCACTCATGGTGCTAAGCAATGTATGCTGCCGTTGTTTAATGGCATCAATAAACCATTTGGCTGCATCTATTTTTTGTTTAATGAAAAGCACGGCTTCTTTTTGACGCTTGTCTTTTTTACTACCGCGGTCATAATCTTTCAGCATATCGCGGTAACCTTCGCTGATACGCAGATCCGGGGCATTTTTGCTGTTAAGTGTCAACTCTAATTTGCCCACATTGTTTACAATAAAAAAATCGGGTATTATATAACCCTCACCTTTATTGGTATCGCCAACCGTGCCTCCGGGTTTAGGGTTTAACTTAATGATTTGCCCTATTACTTCCCTTAACTGTTCATCGGATAAATTGAGCGCTCTTTGTATTTTTTCGTAATGCTTTTTAGTAAACTCATCAAAATACTTATCCAATATTTTAATGGCTAATTCAATATGCCTGCCTTCTCCCAACTTCCTTTCCAACTGCAATAACAAACACTCCTGCAAATTGCGTGCACCTACACCTGCGGGGTCAAATTGCTGTATTTGTAAAAGTAACTGACCGATTTCTTCTTCGCTTGTCAGAATATTCTGACGAAAAGCAAGGTCATCTACCACGGCTGAAATATCACGACGCAGATATCCGTCATCATCCAGGTTACCGATTATTTGTTCTGCAATTTTATGTTTGTGTTCATCCAGGTTCAGCATCCCCAATTGTTCCAGCATCAATTCATTAAAACCTGTTTCTACTTTGTGAGGGATTGTTTTATTTTCATCAGGATCCGGATAGTTTTCGTCCTTCATCCGGTAATCAGCTATATCATCATCGCCATCCTGCACATAATCACTGATATCGATTTGTTCATATTCATCCAGGCTGCCATCGGGTTCATATTCATCTTCTTTATCGGCATCAAATTCATCTACCGTTTCATTTTCAAATTCTTCTTTTTCATCTTCTCCTTCTTCACCTGTTTCCAATGCCGGGTTTTCTTCCAGCTCTTCTTTAATACGTTCGTCCAATATAGCTGTTGGAAGCTGCAGCAATTTCATCAACTGAATCTGCTGAGGAGATAATTTTTGTAGTAGCTTTTGTTGTAATCCCTGACTTAGTGCCATAATAGTATCCTTTTGTTAATAATACCGGGGGTACTTCTGTAGGTTTAAGGTTCCGTTCCAGCAGGCAATCCCGTGATTCGATTATTACGTAAATTTACACACAAACTATTGGTAAAATGAAGGAATTTCTTCTTTTTTTATTTTTTTGCACGATTTTTGCTGTCGGCGCTGCTTTTTCGCAAAAAGCCAGTATTAAATCAGGCAATTTATTGTTTGCAACATTTGTTAAAAAGCCCGTCAGGACTGCATTTATAACAGGTAATCCAAATTCTCTAAATCCCATGAGGAGTTTATTACCCGGGGATTATTATACCACCCAAATTGGATTTTTTTGCCGTCAGGAGATTAAATTTGAAAAAATTACAAAAATTCCTTTCCGCTTTAGATTAGGCAGCGTGGAAGCTTGTGACCGGCTGGAAGGAAAGGGCAAATAGTGCCTAATTTTATTTATTTCGATTGCCTCGCTTTATCTAACAGCACATTTAAAGTCTTCGCCTCCGAATCTGTTAATGCGCCAACAATTTTATCAAGGTTTTCTTCCTGCTTATCTAAATTAAGCAGTAGTTTTTTTCCTTTTTCAGTAATTGTTACATCTACCAGGCGCTTATCATTTTTGCTGGTTGTTTTTTTTGCAAGGCCTTTAATAACCAACCTATCTACAATACGGCTGCTATCGCTCATTTTATCAAGCATACGTTCCCTTATTTGCAAAGTAGATAAAGGTGTCTGGCTTCCACGTAAAATACGCAGGATATTAAATTGCTGCATAGTTATCCCTTCCCGCTCTACTATTTCTTTTATCTGCTCCGTCATCCAGTTATGCGTAAACATAAGATTGATGATAAGCCGCTGATGTTCGTTCCTGAATTTGCCTTGTTTAATATCCTTGTCAATACTCATGCAGTAAAATTAGATTTTGTTCCGCTAATATATTACATATTTTATTGAGTTTATATGTAAATTTTTGATAAAGATGATAAATTGCTCCTTATTTCCACACAGAAGCCCCTTCACTGCAATTGGCGCAAATATCAATATTCTTGCGGCTTTTCATCAATTCCGAGCGGAACTGTTTGTAATTATCATTTTGCCAGATTTGCTTAAAGGATTGGTTTTTTAAATTGCCTAATTGATGCATAGCATCTTTATCAAAGCAACAAGGTACTACCAAACCATCCCATGTAATTACATTGGAGTGTTGCATTTTCCAGCACTGGTTGGCTAATTTGTTTTTGGGAGCGTAGCTGCCGTCTGAGTTTTTTTTATAACGGCTGAATTTATTGTTTTCCGGAATTAAATTATTGGGGTCATTTTCATAATCATATACCTGGGCTGTTTTAAAACGTACTTCATCTACACCAATTTCTTTTGCAAGGCGTTTTATATCTTCTATCTGATGCTCGTTTGGTTTTACTACCAAAAACTGAAAAAACACAAAAGGAGTTTTGCTGTTCAATTCTTTTTTCCACTTTACAATATTTCTGGCGCCTTCTAACACCTTTTCAAGTTTACCGCCTACACGATATTGCTGATATACATCCTGCGATGTACCGTCTATTGAAATAATTAAACGATCCAATCCGCTTTCAATGGTACGCTTCGCCATTGCATCTGTTAAATAATGTGCATTGGTAGATGTTGCCGTATATATATTTTTATCCGATGCATATTTTACCATCTCTAAAAAATCAGGGTTCAAAAACGGTTCTCCCTGAAAATAAAAAATAAGGTAAACCAACTCTTTATGTATTTCATCAATAGTTGTTCTAAAAAAATCTTTCTGCAACATACCCGTTGGCCGGGTAAAAGCTCTTAAGCCGCTCGGACATTCGGGGCAACGAAGATTGCAACTGGTAGTAGGTTCAAATGAAATGGAAATAGGAAGCCCCCATTGTATAGGCCTTTTCAACAATCTGCCTGCATAAAAGCTGCCAAACACTTTGGCTGCATTCCAAACTCTCTTTACAGAAAGCTTGCTCAAAAAATTAATACTATCATTAAAATTAAACTCGGGCATTGCTTGTTTTAAACTGCTGCAAAGGTACTTTAATTAAGGTCTATAAACCGGCATTTATAACAATCTTGAAAAAGTAACAATCATTTTTCCTGTTTTAAGAAATGATTAAGAAGGTTTTTACGCATATTTACATTGATTCTATACAATGGAACAAAACAATCATACTAAACCTCTTTTAATATACATCTTTACGTTGCTTATATTGGCAGTAGTATCAATACTTTCGTATTATAGCAGCGTTTCCCCTCACAGAAAAAAAATCCATTACCAGGGCTTCGGAATTACAATGCCGGGCAATTATGCTATTCATGGTATTGATGTAAGCCATTATCAATCTGCTATAAACTGGCAGGATGTAAAGCAAATGCAATTCAATCATATAAAAATCGGCTTTGCTTTATTAAAAGCTACTGAAAATGCCGATAAGGTTGACATCAATTTCATCAATAACTGGTATGAAGCAAAGCAAATGGATATTCCTGTAGGAGCTTATCATTTTTTTGTTGCCGGTATTAGCGGTAAGGCACAAGCGCAAAACTACCTTTCGATCGTTTCTTTGGAAAGCAATGATTTACCACCGGTGCTGGATGTGGAAGATGCCGGCGGAATTGCCAGTAAAGATTTTATTCCGGAAATGCAGTATTGGCTGGATACAGTAGAGAAAACATACGGTGTAAAACCTGTTATATATACTAATAGTGATTTTTATAAAAGTTACCTGCAAGGCAAATTTGATAACTATCCTTTATGGATTGCAAATTACAATAACGATAGCATCCCTGATATCGACCGCGGTTGGATAATCTGGCAACATAGCCAAACCGGCCATGTAAACAGTATTGACGGTTATGTAGATTTTAATGTGTTTAATGGTGATTCTGCTGCATTCAAAAACTTTCTGCTAAAATAATCAGCACGTTATCTTATTTTAATTCCGAACTTCAATACTTAAATTTTTATTATGGGCATGGAGCCGGAGATGAGTGAATTTTTAATGCGTATTGTACAAACCATTTCAATGGGAATGTTATGGCTATTGATAAATATGACGATAGGCATTAAGTTTGAATTTGCTTTTTTTGAAGGACGCCCTACTATCGGGAATTACATTTATTATCTCTTCTTTTTGGCAAGCCTTGGTGCTCTCATTTTTTATTTTCATAAAAAATGGAAAGGGAAATTGTGAAAAGCAATGTAAAGTGGCAATTAAAAAACGTTATAAAAATTCCAGCTCGATGCTATCTTCTTAAAGTCTCCGTTGTTTGCCCAATTGTTTGTTCCTTCTTGTTGGCCTATATGTTTATACCAACCTAAATCGCCATTTGTTTTTAGTACATAAATAATTTTGTCGCCGCCAGAAAAAGCCTGCAAAATATTATTCCAATTTTCTGCTACTTTTTTAAACGAGCCATTATTTACCCAATTATCAGAGCCGTCTAAGTATCCCAAATGCTTATACCATTCTACATCGCCATTTTGCTTTATGCCATAAATAATTCCGTTGCCGGTAGAAAAAACTGCGACATAATTTTGCCAACCCGATGCTATTTTTTTAAACGTTCCATTATTTGCCCAGTTATCGGATCCATCTTCTTGCCCTGTATGCTTGTACCAGCCCAAATCGCCGTTTTGCTTTACTACGTAGATAATTTCGCCGCCGCCGGAAAAAGCATATTTAACATCATCCCAGCCCTCTGCAATTTTTCTAAAATGTGATTCGTAATCCCATGCAACAACACCATTTTGCCAGCCAAAATGCCTGTATATCCCCAAATCGCCATTGGGCTTTATTCCATAAATAATATTGCTATTAGCCCTAAAAGCATAGCGAATAGTAGTTGTCCAATCTTCACCTACCTGAATAAATTTCCCATCATTTGCCCACTTATCATTCCCATTTTTATATCCAAGATGCTTGTACCATTCTAAATTACCATTCGGCTTAATAGCATAAATAACATGGCTGCGCTTATTGCATCCTGTAAAAAGAAAGTAAATGGAAACAATAAAGGCAACAACAATAGCTTTCGTTTTCATTTAAGTAAGATAGTAAATTTTTGCTTAATGCTCATGATTGGGTGAGGCGCACTTGGCTCGTTGGCAAGCCCTATAATTATAAAAATGTGCCGTAACTATTAAACCTACGGCCAATGCTAAAAACCAATATTCAAGTAAAGGAAAAAACTGTTTCAATACAAGAAAGATAAACCCTGCAGTAAAAATTAATATCGGGGTAAACGAACGATGATGCTTAATATAACCATGCATCAAGGAAAAGGACCCAATGCAAAATGCTATAGCAATCATACTCCATTCAAAAACCATATTGTGTACAATATCAAATCCAAAAACAGGCAACGCTGAAACTACTATTGGCAAAATTGCGCAATGAATAGCACAAGCCACTGAAGTAGCTATTCCCATTGCATCCCAATTAACTTTTATTGCCATTGTTTTCAAAGTGCAAATATAGATAATTTGCAATAGCGTTGCAAAATGTATTTGTTAATAATTAAGCTTATACCCATCTTGTTCCTTGTAATCTTATCGCTTGTGCCTTTCACCCCGTAGCTTTGCAAAAAATTTCGAGAATGAAGAAGAAAATGTGGTTATTATACAGCGTATCGTTTGCGGTGATCTTAATTGGTTTTTATTTTTTAGTGTTTAAAAACGTTGATTTCTCCCAATCAAGCCTGCCTGTAATTAATGACCGTGTGGAAGCTTTTTCTTTTGTTAACCAAAACGGAAAAACAATTACGGATAAAGATGTGGCAGGAAAAGTATATGTTACTGAATATTTTTTTACTACCTGCAAAGCCATTTGCCCCAGGATGAATGCCAATATGCGCAGGATATATGATGTTTATAAAGACGAGAAAGATTTTATGATTCTTTCGCACACCTGTATGCCCGAAACAGATTCTGTGCCGGTATTAAAAGCATACGAACAAAAAATGATTAACGGAAAATTGGAACAAAGGTTGGATGCTTCTTATAAAATTGAATACGACAGCTCAATGGCAAGCCCTATACAAAATAGTAATTGGGATTTTCTTACAGGAGACAAATCTGCTTTATACAGGATGGCAAGGCATAGTTATCTTTTAGACAATAATAAAGGTGATACTACACAAAAAATCGAGAACCAATTTATACATACACAACTCTTTGCATTGGTAGATAAACAAAGAAGAGTGCGAGGCATATATGATGGGTTGAAAGAAGATGAAATACAGAAATTAATCGCTGATATTAAATCATTGTTAAATGAGCATGCGCCTGCTGCTACCAGCGTTGCCAACGGGTTTAGCAACATACCTAATTAAGTTTAAATATCGGTAACTTTGCGGCATGGAAAACGACATCCTCTCCATATTAAAAAAGAATCACTTAAGCGTTACAGATGGGCGCAAGCAGATACTCAGCCTGTTTTTAAAAAGCCCGGGCGCATTGGCTCATTCGGATATTGAAAAAAATACCGATGCGGCTTTTGACAGAGTAACTGTTTACCGTACACTGCAAACTTTTGTTGATAAAGGAATCGTACACCATATACCAACTACTGATAATTCTATACTATACGCTTTGTGCAAAGACAATTGCGAAGCAGGGCACCATCACGATAACCATGTGCATTTTATTTGCGACAATTGCAACAAAACAATTTGCTTAGATGATGTTATGATACCCGAAGTAAAATTGCCCAAAGGCTTTAAGCCAATACATTCCGAAATGGTTGTAAATGGTATTTGCGATGATTGCAAATAATATTTACTTAAGTACTGCTCTATATTTTCATTTTATTGTACGTTTTGATTTTTACTGTTCATGAGAAAAATTATCTTCTTCGCCCTTATTATAATTAGTCCGGGGCTACTTGCACAAACCAATGCTACAACAGATACAAGCAGCAATTGGACGAATCATTTGCAACTAACCGTTGTATCGCAAGGGCATCCTGCTTTTAGTGCTGCTTATAGTGGTGCCAATAGTTTGAACAACAATGCAGAATCGAATGCGGTGAGCCTTACCAGTACGCTATATCTTGGCAGGAAATTATGGAAAGGCGCTGCCTTTTATTTTAATCCTGAAATAGCAGGAGGCAAAGGTGTTGGCGGGGCAAAAGGAATTGCCGGTTTTCCCAATGGCGAAACATTCCGTATTGGCGACCCAGCACCGGCTTTATATACAGCCCGTGCTTATCTGCAGCAGATGATTGCATTAAAAGGTGCTGCTTACACAAAGCAGGAAGATGATATGAACCAGGTTGCAGGCAAAATACCAGATTCACGTATTGTTATCTCTGCCGGCAAGTTTGCTATCAGCGATTTTTTTGATGATAATAAATACAGCCATGACCCCCGCACACAATTTTTAAACTGGAGCCTGATGAGCAATGGAGCATGGGATTATCCGGCTAACACACGTGGATACACTGTTGGTTTAGTTACAGAATTGATTAAACCAACATGGGCTTTGCGTATCAGTGCCGTGCAAGTACCTACAATGGCAAACGGACAAGAACTGGATGACAAAATTTTTAAAGCACTTAGCGAAACAATAGAGTTTGAAAAATCATATTCCATTAATAAAAGGCCGGGCACTGTTCGTTTGCTTGCATTCCATACAGTATCGCAAGCTCCTTCTTATCAGGCTGCCATTGATTCTGCAGGAATTGGCGATGATAATTTGCTGAATGTAATTAACGGCACATACGAGTGGAACAAATACGGCGGTGTTAAATACGGATTTGGGATCAATGTCAATCAGGATATATCGGATAATGCAGGTGTATTTGCAAGAGCAAGCTGGAACGATGGAAAGACAGCCACCTGGGCTTTTACCGAAATTGATAACAGTGTTAGTGCAGGCATCAATATCATTGGCACTAAATGGAAAAGAAAAGATGACAATGTAGGCATTGCATTTGTTAGCAATGGTATATCTAAAGACCATCAGGCTTTTTTAGCGGATGGTTATAATGGTTTTATTATTGGTGATGGACAATTGAACTATGGCAGGGAAAACATTGCTGAAGTTTTTTATCAAGCCAAACTATTTGATAAGTACTACCTAACCGGCGATTATCAGTTTATAAATAACCCGGCGTATAATAAGGATAGGGGACCGGTGAATGTTTTTAGTTTGAGGTTTCATGTAATGTTATAAACAACCCAAAGCCCTGAAAGGGCGATATATACCAACGATGCGGCGAAGCCCGTCGATACAGCAGAGAAGAAGCTGTGCAACCTATCTAAGCATGAACCAGTCCATCGATAAACATTATCTATGGGACAATCCTTAGCAAAAAACTACATCCACATAGTCTTTAGCACCAAGCATCGAACTCCACTTATCTATCCACCATACGAAGAAGAATTACATGCTTATTTAGGAGGCATTTGCAAGCAATTAGAATGCTATCCAATAAAAATCGGCGGCTATACAGATCATGTACATATCCTTTGCCTGTTATCAAAAAAGATTGCATTAATGAATCTATTGGAAGAAGTAAAAGCGCATTCTTCTAAGTGGATGAAGACAAAAGATGAATCGTTGAAAAATTTTTATTGGCAGTATGGCTATGGCGCATTTTCAGTAAATCCTGCACAGGTTGATATTGTTACTGCTTATATCGCTAACCAGCATGAGCATCATAGCAAGAAAACATTTCAGGTAGAATACAGAGGGTTTCTTAAGAAGTATGGTGTTGCTTACGATGAGCGGTATGTTTGGGATTAGGTGTGGTACAATAATAATGCATATCGGGCTATGGCTCTGCTAGCGACGGGCTACGCCGCATCGCTTTTTTATTACGCCCTTTCAGGGCTTTATATTTTTTCTAATTCTGCTTGTACAAAGTCCATTAACGTCTTAATTGTTGCGGGGCTAAAATCAAACTTCAATCCTGCAGCTTTATATAAATCAGGTAATGTTTTGGTTGCACCAAGGCTTAATGCATTGCAATAGTTGTCCAATGCCTGTTCTTTGTTTTGTTTGTATTGCATCCACATACCGATAGCTCCTAATTGTGCTATGCCGTATTCAATATAATAAAACGGTACTTCAAACAAATGCAACTGGCGTTGCCATGCATTGCTGCGATAAGTTTCCAGACCGCTATAATCAATTACATTATCGGTAAATTCTGAAATGATTTCAAGCCATTTGCCCGTTCTTTCTTCATTGGTATGATTTGGGTTTTCATATATCCAATGTTGAAATTTATCGATGATTGCTATCCATGGAAAGATGGTGATTACTCTTTCCAGTTGTTGTTCCTTTGCTCTTTTTAATTCTTCTTCATTTGTGAAAAAACCTTCCCAGTAATCCATGCTGAATAATTCCATAGACATACTTGCTACTTCAGCAATTTCCATTGGGTATTCTTTAAAGCCATTCAATTCTAACGGATGTGCAAGGAATGAATGAATAGCATGACCACCTTCGTGTACCATGGTTGTTACATCACTCATTTGCCCGGCTGCATTCATAAAAATAAACGGTGCGCCGCTTTCTGCTAACGGACAGTTATATCCTCCGGGAGCCTTGCCCTTCCTGCTTTCCAGGTCAAGGTGTTTTATTTGCTGCATCTTCTTTAAGCAGTCGCCAAAAAACGGACGAAGGCTTTCGAAGCAATCAATGGATTTATTTAATAGTTCATTCCCTGTTTCGAAAGGTTGCAACGGTTGTGTTCCTGCAGGTTCTGCCTCTACATCCCATGGGCGCAAGGAATCAAGTTTTAGTTTATCTTTTTTCTTTTGGTAGATAATGTTTACCAATGGCAAAACATATTGCTTTACCGCATCGTGAAACTGAAAGCAATCTTCTTTGGTATAATCAAAACGTCCCAATTCTTTAAACCGGTAATCACGGTAATTGGCAAAGCCTGCATTCAATGCCTGCTGATTGCGTTTTTGAATTAGTTGATTATATAGAGTATCTAATGTTTCTTTATCCTGTAACCTTCTTTCATTTACTTTTCGATACACTTCTTCCCTTAAATTCCTATCCTCATTTTGTAAAAATTTATTGGCTTGCTGTAATGTGTATTCCTTACCATTAATCGTTACACTCATCTTGCCGATTACCATTCCGTATTGTTGTTGCAATACACTTAAGTCAGCCTGAATAGGAATATTTTCTTCACGAAAAAGCTCTATGCTTTTGCGCATGGAACGTAAGTAAGTAAAGTATTTCTCTTTATCCAGTTCATTTAATAAAGGATGGTTTACCAGCTTTTTATTCAGTGCATCGGTGTAAGGCTCAATCCTTGGCT
>Ga0206858_1133_pt1 | contig 19221 bp, 21 predicted proteins | sample Alteio_BWOrgCont_46_FD_152622 | JGI IMG/M metagenome (GOLD analysis project Ga0206858, IMG submission 152622) | Enriched cells from forest soil in Barre Woods Harvard Forest LTER site, Petersham, Massachusetts, United States -... | ecosystem: Environmental > Terrestrial > Soil > Temperate forest >... | reverse complement strand
TCCGTTTCCATGATATTACGAATCATTTCTATATCCGTACCGTCAACTACTAGCTGTAAACCTTTTTTCAAAAACGGATCAGAAATGGCTTCGGATTCGCTTTCCAATCCCAAAAGACCCTCACGACGGGCTTTGGTCGCAAAACCAACCAACTGAGTAACAATGGTAGCCGCGTCTAGTTCCTGACGTTTAAAAGCTTTCTTCAAAACCGGAATAACTTCCTTAACCGTATCAAAGGAAAAGCTCATCATCGTCGCGCCGGCGGTTCCGAAGGCGATAACCATGAAGGCTGGAAGTTGAAACAAGATTCTCATATTGAGGCCGTCCAAAGCCGCACCTCCAAACACCCCTATAAACCCCAGGACTAAACCAACAACTGTTGCTATATCCACGATAAACCTCCCTATTTTCCATCAAGCTTTTAACTTGAAGGCATCAAGCAAAATTCTTATTTGATCAAACCTCAGCTAATCGCAACCGACTTTTTCGCCCTCTCTCGCCTAACAAAAGCGATTGAGGAAACCTCATCCAAAAACTTCCGCTCTTCATTTTCCACTTCTTGGGTATAAACCCTCTTTTTTTTATCTTTCAAATTATCCAAAAGCTGGCGTTCTCGGGAGACTTTAACAGCCTCTCTGCGCCGCCGCTCCACCTCAACCATCCAATCGTCTTGGCGTTTGCGAAACTCTTTCTCTTCTTTCGACAACAACTCTTTGTACTCACAATAAGTCATTACCTGTTCAGCTGTGAACAATCCACTCTTCTCAAGTTCGCCATAAGCTTCTAAAAACTCTTCCTGTTTACCTAGGTGCTCGTTTAACGCGTTTTCCACATCCAAAAGATGTTTTTTTGCTACCGCTAATTCGCGGATTTTAATTTCCTCTACCTGTTTGCGCAGGTTTAAAACTTGCTCCAGCCTAAATTGAAATCGTTTCGCCATAACCACCTAACCTAAAAAAACATTCAGCTTTTGCATCGTGTCAGACCAAGGCGCCGAATCCTCGCGGGATTGTTTTAAAAATTCCTGTATCGCGCCCAACCTGGTTACCGCCTGATCCACCTTCGGATTGTTGCCCTTTACATAAGCTCCGATAGCGATCAAATCCTCAACACTTTTATAAGTTGCCAACATTGACCGGATGTTACCAGCCGCCTTCAACTGCTCCGGCTTCACAATATCCCGCATCACACGGGAAACACTATTCAACACATCAATGGCGGGATAATGATTCTGCGCCGCCAAATCTCTCGATAACAAAACATGCCCATCCAAAATAGACCGGCATGCATCCGCCACCGGCTCATTCATATCATCCGCTTCCACCAAAATGGTGTAAATGCCCGTGATACTTCCCTCATGAGAAGTCGTACCAGCTCTTTCCAAAATTTTCGGCAGAATGGCAAAAACCGAAGGGGTATACCCTTTGGTTGTGGGTGGTTCACCAATCGCCAAACCCACTTCCCTCTGCGCCATGGCAAAACGGGTAATCGAATCCATCATCAACATCACTCGTTTGCCCTGATCACGGAAATATTCCGCGACCGCCGTAGCCACCAAAGCCGCCTGGATACGGATGAGAGAAGGCTGATCCGAAGTGGCAACTACCACCACGCTACGAGCCAGCCCTTTCTCTCCCAAATCCCTCTCTAAAAAGTCTCTTACTTCTCTGCCGCGTTCACCTACCAAAGCAATTACGTTAATATCCGCTTCGGTATTACAAGCAATCATCCCCAACAAAGTACTTTTTCCCACTCCCGACCCAGAAAATATTCCAAGTCTTTGCCCTTCACCCAGCGTCAAAAGCGAATCAATCGCTCGAACGCCCGTGGCGACGGGCGCTGAAATTCTTCGTCGCTCCATGGCCGGAGGAGGATCCCGATGAATGGGGTAACTTTGGTTTAAGGACCCCAACGGCCCCTTCCCATCCAGCGGCATCCCCATCCCATCAATCACTCTGCCCAAAAGAGCATCACCCACCAAAATCTTAAAAGGCGCTCCTGTTTTAACTACTTCACTACCCGGCCCTAAACCCCGCATCTCACCCAAGGGCATCAGCAAAACATGATTTTGTCTAAACCCAACCACTTCCGCCAAAATCGGCTCGCTACTACCACTTGCCGGAGTAATCCAGCAAGCCTCACCCACCGAGGCCGAAGGTCCTGTAGACTCAATCACCAACCCAACAATTTGCTCTACCCTTCCGTTAACCCGAGTCAGATCAGTTTTTTCTAAACTCTTCTTCAAGTTATCTAAAGGGGGGATGATATCGTTCAATAACGGATTCATTCTCTTCCCCTTAACAAACCTATTTCTTCATTTCAGATATCAAAGACTCTTTTATTTGCTCGACAACGCTGTTCAATCGCACATCAATTGAACCCCCTTCGGTTTCCAACAGACACCCTCCACGCTCAACACGAGCATCTGCAATAAGTTCCATTTCGCCAACACCCACTGTCAATTGAAGCTGTTTTTTTTGCGCCTCAATTTCGGCCATATCATCAGGGTTCAAATGCAACGTCAAATGAACCTTATCTTGAGCTTTCGACAAAGCCTCCCGAACAAACCCAACAATCAAATTGCCGTTTTCAGCCTCTTTATTAAGACAGCGCTTAAGCGCTTCACCTACCAACTCCACTATAAGAGGTTGTAAATCCGCCACTATTTTTTTACGTTCGGTCGTCAAATTTTCCATGAGCCCATTCAAATTTTTAATTAAATCCGAATAGGAGTTTTTGCCTTCAATTTCACCTTGAGCAAAACCATCTTGCCGTCCGTTATCAAAACCCTCTTTATGACCTTCTTCTTTAGCCGTTTCGCGAATACTACCCGCTTCTCTTTCCGCTTCTTCCTTGGCTGTATTTAAAATATCATCCGCTTCCCACCGCGCCCTCTCCACAACCTCATAAGCGCTCTTTTTAGCGTTCTGTTCAATCGTTTTAGCCTTTTCTTCAGCTTCCACAACTGGATCAAACACATTTGCGACTGTCGACTGCACGCCTTCCGCTTCAGCGTTTTCGGGTAAAAAACTCGGCTTAAATTCGTCCAACCCTAACGTGGGCCACGGTTCTACTGAACCCAGGGATTTTTGGCGTTGAGTCATTTTTTTAATTTTTTCTTGCCAAGGACCATTATCAATCAAGTAGCCCTGATCAATATATTCATAGTCTTGACTCGAAAGAACATCGTGACCCATCAATTACCCCAATTCCCTATCGACAAAGTTAAACCATCGCTCCCTCATCACCGCCACGAGCCACCACAATCTCGCCTTGTTCTTCAAGCTGCCGAACGACATTGATGATTTTCTGTTGAGCTTCTTCCGCGTTTTTCAATCGAACAGGACCCATTACTTCCATATCTTCGATAATCATCGCCTTCGCGCGGGCGGACATGTTTTTGAGCAAATGCTCTTTCACTTCTTCTTTCGCACCCTTCAAAGCCAAAGCCAGATCCTTGGCATCGATTTCGCGCAAGATTTGCTGAACCGTGCGATTGTCCAGCACAATAAGGTCGTCGAAAACGAACATTAGGCGTTTGACTTCTTCCGCCAAAGTCGGGTTGGATTCTTCCAACTTTTCCATAATGGCTTTTTCCGTCGAACGATCGGCCCGATTGAGAACTTCCGCCAAAGAGCGAACACCACCAGCAGCGGTAAATTCTTGGGTAAAGATAGCGGAAATACGGCGTTCCAATACTCGCTCAATTTCCATAACCACATCGGGAGCGGCTCTTTCCAAAATGGCAATACGAGTAGCGACGTCCACCTGAACTTCTAAAGGAAGCGCGCCCAAAATGGTGGCCGCATTTTCCGGATTTAAGTGAGCCAAAATCAGCGCAATAGTTTGAGGATGCTCGGATTGAATGAAATTGCGCAACTGTTCCGGGTCAGTTCTTTTAATGTAATCAAATGGCGTCATCTGCAAGGAACCTTGCAAACGATTAATGATTTCCATCGCCTTATTTGCGCCTAAAGCTTTTTCCAAAAGCTCATGGGCGTATTCAACGCCGCCCTGAGTGATATATTCTTGAGCTATTGAGATGTCCAAAGCTTCTTGCAGCACCGAATCTTTTTCTTCGGGAGAAACTTTACGCAAGTTAGCGATCTGAAGAGTAACGTGCTCAACGGCTTCTTCTTTTAAATGTTGATAAACCTTAGACGCCAAGTCCGGCCCCAAAGAAATGAGGAGCGTGGCTGCCTTTTGTTCACCGGTTAGCGCTGTTTTTTTCGGTTCGCCCATAACGACTACTCCTCAGAAAGCCATTTCTTAATAATTTGAGCAATGTTCTCAGGATTACGACCAGCCATTTCCATAACTTCTTGACGTACCATTTCACGTTTTTTAGCGTTCATCGCGGATTCAGCTCGTCCTATATCTTCCGCGGTCATGTCATTCGAAATAAGATCTTCCACTTGAGGCATGGGAGGCTCTTCAATTTCGTCAATCTCTTCAACAAATTTCTTCTCACGCTTGGGTTTCAAAATTGAGCGCAGGAACAAAAGAATTCCAAACGCCATCAACACCAATAAACCGATTTTCCCCAGAGTCATATAAAGATTTTGTTGGGTTTCCATCTGAGTCTCCTTCATGCTGGCCAAAGCCTGAGTGTTATCAAAAGGCATGTTTTCAACCGCCACTTGATCACCTCGGTTTATATCCAATCCTGCCGCCGCCATCACAGCCGTCTTAATCGCCTCGACTTGTTGCGGTTGAAGATTGTCGACAAAAACGCCTACCGAAACTCTTTTAGGAGAACCCGGAGCAACCACATTGTGCTTAACCGTGCGGTTGATTTCGTAATTGGTTGTATTTTCCTCTTTTGAATACTGCGAGTTTGTCCCAGTCGCCAAAGAAGCTTGATAACCCGGGATATTGGTGTCCGTACCCGGCACACCACCCACAATCGTGCTGGGAAGCGCCCCATCGCCAACGAACTGTTCTTTTTTTGATTGAGTGGAACGCGCGATACCCTGCCCATCCACAACCGGCTCAAAAGTTTCCGAATCATTTTCAGTTTTATCAAAATTAAGCTCTGCGGAAACCGATACAGCAAAGCGGCTGTTGCCACCTAAAACTTTGTTCAACATACTAGTGATTTTATGTTCTAAATCTTTCTCATAGCTCTGTTGAACTTCCATATCATGCAAAGTCAACTTGGCTTGTTGCGTTAAAGTATTTCCTTCAACGTTATTGGGGTTGTTTTCATCTTGTTCTTCCGCGATAAATCCAGAAAGAATGTTACCGCGATTATCAACAACATTAACCTGTTCCGGTTTCAAACCTTCAACACTCGCCGCAACCAAATGAACAATTCCACGGACTTGATCGCGCTTTAGCGTTGAATCCGGCTTCAATTCCAAAACAACGGAGGCCGTTGTCGGCTTTTCTTTTTCCGTAAACAATTCAGGTTCCGGAATAACGATGCTCACTCGAGCGCTTTGAATTTCTTGCAAACTACCGATTGTTCGTTGCAACTCCCCTTCCAAAGCCCGTTTGTAATTTACTTTTTGAGTGAAATCGGTGGAACCCCATTTGGGTTCGTCAAAAATTTCATACCCAACACCGTTACCTTTCGGCAATCCTTGCCCTGCCAAAGTCAAACGCGTGTCATAAACCTTCTCGGACGGCACCAAAATCATGACCATGTTGTCTTTTGACGAAACCTTGTAAGGTATATTTTGTTTCTTCAATTCAGTCGCTACGTCAGCCGCGTCCTTTTGATCCAAACGCGAATAAAGAACCTCATACTGGCTATGGGACGTGCCAATAATCAGGGCCAGCAACCCCGCGAAAACCAACACCGGAATGGCAATGACCAAGATTTTTTGGGTTCGATTAAATCTTTCCCATGTTTCTCTGAACTGCTGATTAAGTTGTTGTAAAAATTCGTTCAAAATGTCCTCGTCAAAAAAGTTTCAAATCTTAAAACTTAAACCTGCATTTGAATAACTGATTGATAAGCATCCATTACTTTATTTCGAACCGCGATGGCGTACTGCAAAGTCATACTGGCCTTTTGCATGGAAATCATGACATCATGAAGATTTTCCGGCCCTCCGGTAGCCAAACTTACCAACGAGGTATTATCGGATTGGCTGGCGTTTAAATCCGTAATAGCTTTGTTTAATAAATCTTGAAAGTTGGTAGGAGAAACCGCAGCCGCATTTTGAGTAGTTGAGACCGAAATCGGTTGAATAGGTTGAATCGTTCCCGCCGTCAAAGAAATAGGCATTTGTATAGGCTGAATTTGCATTTTCAAAGTCCTTTAATCGATTTAAACTTTAACCAATAAAACTTATTTTCCGATCGACATCGCTTCCAGAGCCATCGATTTAGTCGCATTAAAAGCTGTGATATTAGCCTCATAAGAACGACTTGCCGAAATCAAATCAACCATTTCGTTAACCGCATTAACATTAGGATAAGCTACATAACCTTCAGCGTTAGCATCCGGATGTCCCGGGTCGTAAACCATCTTGACGGGCGATGTATCTTTTTGGATACCAGTCACTCTCACGCCAGCAGGCAATCCATCCGGAGTCATCGTCGGGATAAAAGAAGAAAAAGTGGGAGTCACATCAAAACGAGGAGAAAAAACAACGCGTTGACGAATATAGGGCCCGCCTTCAACCGTACGCGTTGTATTAGCGTTAGCGATATTGTTAGAGATAACATCCATCCGAAGCCGTTCGGCCGTTAAAGCCGAGGCTGAAATAGAAAAAGGAGCAAATACGCCTGAGAGAGCGCCCATTTATTAAGACTTCCCTTCTGTAATAGCGTGTCGAAGATCCGCAAAGTAACCCGACGTAACATCCGCCAAAGCGTTATAGAGCAAGTTGTTTTGAGCGAGCGCCGCCGATTCCATTTCCATATCGACGTTGTTTCCATCGTTGCGGCCCACCGTATCGTTGATGGCGCTAATGGTGGCTTTAAAATCGTCCAAAGACGAGGATTCTTGCATTGGCATGTGCATCGGGTTGGTTCTCCACATTGTGGAAGAGGGCGTACCATCAATTGCCATTTTCAACTGATCTTGAAAAGTAACAACCGAACGCTTGAAGTTGGGTGTATCAATGTTAGCGATGTTATTGGCGATAGCGTTATGTTGAGTCGCTAAAGCGTCGAGACTCTTTTGCATAATTGTTAGCGGATCAACAGCGGATGAAATGGGGTTAATCAATTTTTCACTCCTCAATCCGTTTTCGATCTCATTTAGAGACAACTACAACACACCCAGGCAACTCAACTTGCGGGCAGAACAACAAACTCATTTTCAAAAACACTTATTGTTCAAATTTTTATCAGAAGGGAAAAAGTTCCGTCATTATGACAAAGCTTTCACCCCTGTCAAGGATTTATCTGCCAGAAAACCCTTGTTTTAAGCCGTTTTTAGTCCCAATGCTTTTTCTGCACCCAAAACATAAAACCAAGTTCATTAATTCAATTTCTCAGTTTTTTCCATCGCTAACAGTGCTTTAATTCCTCGCAAGTTAATTCCCTGATCGGAAAAACTAGCTATTTTTTTACACAGAAGAAGATCGTTGTCGTCGTAAATACGCGTACGGTTTCCGCCAATACGCGAAACTTTCAAAAGGCCCAAACGCTCCCAGTTACGAAGTGTTTGTTCGTGTACGCCCAACTTGTCTGCGATTTCTGTAATCGTTAATATCATTTTTTACGCTTTTGAGACGGTTGATAACGCTTTGTAACCTTAGTGATAGCGTTATTGTAGGAATGGGATTTTTTTTGAAAAGAAAGAAGAACTAAAATCGCTTTTCGTCGTTATTTTTTGAAAATAGAACACAATATAATGTGCTATATTTAATTTATATACAATATATAGACGTTTTTGCGATTGAATGGAAAAACAGAGGACAAATGGCAAAAAAATAAGCCACTCACTGAAACATCAAAGAGTGGCTTATTAATAAAACTATTCTTGATTACAAACGACCCTGACGACGTAACAACGCTCTCATCTTTTTACGATGCTTCTTACGTTTGTGCGTTTTAATTTTTGCGCGATGGCGCTTTTTACCACAAGGCATTCAAAAATCCTCCATGTTAAATAAACCGGCTTTTTGCGGACGTCAGTGTAACAGGAAATCCCTTTTACGCAACATTATTACTTTATTTTCATACATTTTGCCGTGGACTCGGCCACCAGGGTTCCATCCTCAAGCCGGGCTTCAGCCGCTACATAATGAAGATTGCGCTTTTCCTCGATGGGCCAAGCGGATAGCAAAACCTTAGTATTCGTGGGACAGGGGGCTTTTAAACGAACCTGGTACTCGACCGTGACAGTCTTCATCCCTTTTAGCCAATAAAGGTTAACCATCACCTCATCCAAAAGAGTGCCCAAAACTCCGCCATGAACCACATTCTTAAACCCCTGATATTCTTTAGGGATAACCGCCACGGATAAAAGTTTCTCTCCTTCAAATCGAAACTTCATTTTAAATCCTGAGGGATTTTTATCGCCACAGCACAAGCAATAATGATCATCCGTGAAAAGTTGATCGAGAGATATTTCTAAACTCACTTCGATTCATTCCTGGCTGCCGACAAAGCAGTTCGAAGCGATTTTTGATAAGGCGTGCGACAAATACCCGTTTCCAAAACAATCGCGGTAATCAGGTTTCCAGGCGTCACATCGAAAGCCGGATTGTAAACCGGGTAACTTTCTTTGGCGATTGCTATCCCCTGCGGATGAGTTACTTCTTTAGAATTTCTTTGTTCGATCTCGATTTCATCACCGTTTTTTTTCGTTAAATCCAGTGTCGTGGTAGGGGCCGAAACATAAAAAGGGATGCCGTGCGCTTTAGCCATCACCGCCAAAGCATAGGTGCCGATTTTATTGGCGGTATCGCCATTGGCCACAATACGGTCGGCGCCCACAATAATAGCGTCGACTTTTTTTTGTCTCATCAAAGAAGCGGCCATGTTATCGGTGATTAAATGAAAGTCGATTCCCGCATGATCCACTTCATAAGCGGTCAAGCGGGCGCCTTGCAAATAAGGTCTGGTCTCATCCACCCACACATGCAATTTTTTGTTCTTCCGGGCGGCATGGGTAATCGCGGCCAACGCTGTACCATCCCCACCAGTTGCCAATGCGCCGGTATTACAGTGGGTCAAAACATTCTTAGCTTTTGCCAGCAACTTAGCGCCATGCTCTCCTAATCGGTCACATAAAACCTCATCTTCAGTGTGAATGTCGCGAGCTTCTTTTTCCAAAGCTCGCTTTTGTGCATCCACTGGCAACATTGAGATCGCCTCGAGACATTCCGCCATGCGGTCTAAAGCCCAGAAAAGATTTACCGCCGTAGGCCGGGTTAACCTCAACCGGGCAATCGTCTTTTTGACCTCTTTTTCAAACACTGACACGCTTTTAGCCTTCGAGCGAACCGCGCCCAAAGCCACACCATAGGCCGCCGTAATGCCAATCGCGGGCGCTCCGCGAACCGTCATCTCTTCAATAGCCTTAGCGACTTTTTCTACGGTATCGCACTTCACCCATTTCTCGTGAAATGGCAACGCCCTTTGCTCCAGAAGATAAACCGTTCTCTTGACCCAACGAATCGGCCTTAGTTTTTTAACCGCCATTATTTCTTCTCCAAAGCCATTGCCACTTCTTTCATCAAAATGGTCAATTTGGGTTCAGCTTCTTGGGCGTGTTGAATGATTTTTTTAATGTCGGCCGGTTCCAAGGTGTCGGCCACACATTTATCTGTGACGACCGAAATGCCCAGCACTTTTAACCCGGAGTGAATCCCTACCACCACTTCAGGAACGGTAGACATTCCCACCACGTCGGCAAAAGTCGAAAGCCAGCGATACTCAGCCCGGGTTTCCAAATTAGGGCCTGTGACCGCCACATAAACCCCTTTACGCATAGCAATTCGCTTTTCCCATGCAATTTTTTCGGTTAAAGCAATCAGTTCTTTTGAGTAAGGCTCATACATATCAGGCCAGCGAGGACCCAAACGATCATCGTTGATACCGATCAAGGGGTTATCGCCCATTAAATTGACATGATCCTCAATAATCATTAAATCACCGGGATTGTAGGTTCTATTCATGCCACCGCAGGCGTTGGAAACCAGCAAATACTCAATGCCTAGGGCTTTCATCACCCGTACCGGGAAAGTCACTTGTTGCAAGCTGTAGCCTTCATAGCGATGAAAACGGCCCTTCATGGCGACTACCGGGGTATTCCCTAACTTTCCAAAAACCAGTTCGCCCGCGTGCGACTCAACCGTCGAAAGGGGAAAATGAGGAATCTTACCGTAAGGGATAATGACCTGATCTTTAATTTCGTGGGCTAACGCGCCTAACCCTGTGCCCAAAATGATGCCGACTTTGGGAGTGACCGCTGTAGTTTTACGAATCTCTTTTACCGCTTCCTGAATCTCATCAAATAATGCCGCCATGAATATCCCCTTTTAGTTTTTAAACGTGTTAATAGAACCCTTTGTCTTTTTCTGCCACTTCGAAAGAAAATCAATTACAGCTTCATTAGCCGCGTAACGAATAACTATAAAGAATCAACCAGGGTAAGCCCAAACAACTGACCGCTAACAAGAGAACAGCCGTTAACAAGCCCCGCGAGTTAAAAGAACCCAAGCGAATTGAAAAAAAACGTTCGCTCCAAGACAGCAAAGGAAAAGTTAGATTAAAAACCAATTTACGAGCTCCGTTTAATGGGGCACCCGGCACAAAATATAAAACCCACTCCAAAACCAGAACCAGCGCGGTTAAATCTAAAAGAAGGGTTAGAAGATAAAAAAAGTCGGAAAGAAGAATGGTCATCGGTTATCCGTTCAGTTTTTTTAGTGCGGCGCTACGCTCTGCCGCCGCAGTTATGGCCTTTTCAACGATCTCTTTAAATCCTAATTCAGCCATTTTCTCTAAGGCCGCTTGAGTGGTCCCACCCGGTGATGTCACTTGAATACGCAGTTCTTCGGGGCTTTTCCCCGTCTCTTGAACCAAACGCGCCGCGCCATAAACCGTCTGAGCCACTAATTCCAACGCCACCTTTTCACTCAGTCCGCCCTTAACACCTGCCGCCGTCATCGCCTCAATCATATGAAAAATATAGGCCGGACCACTTCCCGAAACAGCGGTCACCCAATCCATTTGATTTTCTTGAACTTGAATGGATTTTCCAACCGCCGCGAAGAGGTTTAACACCAGTTTGACATGCGACGCTTTGGCTCTCTTGCCGCCAGCCACCGCCGCCATGCCCGCGTTTAACAACGAAGGTGTATTGGGCATCACCCGAACCACCGGGCAGCCCTGCGGTAATAACTTTTCAATTTGTTCTGTCGAAACCCCCGCCGCTATGGAAACCACCAAGGCCTTTGGAGGAATTGCCCCACCCACTTCACCCAGAACTTCCTTTATTTTTTGAGGTTTCACTCCCAAAATCACGAGTCGGGCCCCCTTTAAAGCTGTCACAGCGTCAGTGGTGACTTTAATCTTTAATTGAGCCGAAGTTTGCTTGGTTTTTGAGAAATCCGCACGGACACCAATAATTTTCGAGGCCGGTATAAGTTTTGAGGAAATCCAGCCCTTCACCAAAACGCCGCCCATTTTTCCGATACCCAGAACTACGGTTTTTTGTTGAAGCTTCATGACGTTCCCCTTTTGAAAGCGAAACCATTTTAGTATCCAGACGCACCATTCAAAAGCTTTTTAAGCTCTGGCGCCAAAGATCGCACTGCCTACCCGCACCAAAGTCGAACCTTCCTCAATGGCCATCTCGAAATCTCCGCTCATCCCCATAGAAAGAATAGAAAAAGAATCTCCGGCCCATCTTTCCGCCTGGATTTTTTCGAAAAGTTCCTTCAGTTTTTTAAAAGCGTCTCTTTGTTTTTGACGATCATCGGTCAAGGGCCCGACGGTCATCAAACCTTTTAATTTCAGATGCGGTAACCGCGAAAGAGTTTGGGCGGTCAAAAAGGCCTGTGAAGGCTCCACGCCTGATTTACTGGCCTCGCCCGATGTGTTCACCTCTAAAAGAACGTCCTGGGTATGGTCACCCTGACGCTGGGCAACCGCCTGGGCCAGCTCCGTGGAATCGATGGAGTGGATTAAAACAAAGCGCCCCAGCGTTTTATTGATCTTATTGGTTTGAAGCTGCCCAATCAGGTGCCAACGAACATCCCAAGGCAATAAAGGAATTTTTTCTAAAGCTTCCTGTACGCGGTTTTCTCCAAAATTTTTCAATCCCGCGTCATAAGCTTTTTGAATATTGTCCGTGGAGATAGTTTTAGTGATGGCTAAAAGAAGAATATCCAATGGATTTCGGCCAACCCGCGAAGCCGAATCCTGGATTTTCTTTTGAATCTCATAGATTTGATTTTGGATATCTAACAAGAAACGCCTTTCCGCAAATGGAATGCGTTGAGAGGCGTTAAGAAACGCTAATTATTTTGAGGCCTTTGGTTTCGAGAGCTCGTTCCACTCCACCAGAATCGGACTCGCAACAAAGATGGAAGAATAAGTTCCGACCACCACACCCAAAAGAAGGGTGAAGGCAAAATCTTTCAAAGCATCCCCGCCAATAATGCACAAGGGCAACAGGGTCAAGAAAACCGTACCGCTGGTATTAATGGTCCGGCTCAAGGTTTCGTTCACGCTTAAATTCACCAAACTGGTAAAGGTATGATCTTTGACTAAAAACTTCAGGTTTTCACGGATCCGGTCAAAAGTGACCACTGTATCGTTTAGAGAATAACCCGCCAGCGTCAGCAAAGCGGTTACCTGTAATAAATTAAATTCCCTGCCGCTTAAAATAATGATGCCCAAAATGACCAGAATGTCATGAATGGTAGTGATGATCGCAGCCACCCCAAATTTAAAATCAAAACGAAAAGCGATATAAACCAAAATCCCCAGCATCGAAAGTAAAAAGGCCTTCAAAGCGTCATCCCTCAGCTTTTGGGATACAGCTGGTCCTACTTCATCGCTGCCGTCCAACGTGAATTTCGCGTTGGGGAAATTTTTATTGAAGAAATCCAAAACTTCTTCGCCAATGCTTCCCACCGCTTTATTTTCATTGTGTTTAAGTTTAATCAGCAGTTTAAAACCCGTATTGTTGTCCTCTGTCCGTTGCTGAATTTCAGCGTCTCCATAACCCTGATCCTTCAAGGATTGGCGAACTTTGTCAATTTCAACGCTATTCGTGGCCGACATCCGCAACTGCACACCCGCCCCAAAATCGGTGCCCAAATTAGCTTTACCCTGGTACAAGAGAACAATGGCGTAAACACCCGCCAAGCAAGCCAAAGCCGACAGCGCCAGGAAAAACCGGCGCGGCGCCATGAAATTAATCTTCGGTTCATTAAACCATTGAAACATGATGCAGCCTTTCTAGATGCTCAGTCCTTGGTATTCTTTGCGGGCGTCAAAAATCATCTTCGTAATCACCACGGCGGTAAACAAGCTCAACGCCACACCCAAGCTCAAAGTCACGGCAAAGCCCTTAATGGGCCCCGTGCCGAATTGGAACAAAACCGCGGCAGAAATAAGCGTGGTCACATGCGTGTCAATAATGGCCACCAAGGCGCGGTTGTAACCGGCCTGAATAGCAGATCGAACCGTTTTGCCCAGTTTCAACTCCTCACGAATGCGCTCAAAGATAAGAACGTTAGAGTCCACCGATAAGCCGAGGGTCAAAATGATACCAGCGATACCCGGCAAGGTAATCGTGGCCTTCAAATAAGCCAGAGCGCCCACCAGATAAACCATATTCACCAACAAACCCACATTGGCGATAACACCCGAAAGGCGGTAGTAAATACCCATAAATAAAAGAACTAAAATCAAACCATAAGCCGCAGCCAAGGTTCCTTTTTTTACCGAGTCCGCGCCTAAGCTGGGCCCCACTTGGAATTGACCTGTTACTTTTAAAGGCGCCGGAAGAGCTCCAGCTTTTAAGATCAAAGCCAGGTCAGCTGCTTCTAAGTCTGAAAAACTACCTGTAATGACACCACGACCGCCGGGAATACGTCCTTGAATTTCAGGAGCGGAATAAACCTTGTCATCTAAAATTATGGCCAATTGACGATGAATATAATCGCCCGTGATAATCCCGAATTGTTTTCCACCTTCTGAATTGAGGGTAAAAGATATCTGGGAACGCCCTAAGGAATCCGTTTCCACATGCGCATCCACCAGCGATTCCCCTGTTAAGAGCACTTTTTCGCAAAGATAGTCGCGATTTTCTTTACCCGGAAAATAGGTGATTCCCGCCGGCAGCTTTGCCATGTCAATCTTGCCGTCTTTGTTCAGGTAATCCGATACGGGTAAGGTCGAAACTAAGCGGAACTCTAATTGGGCGGTTGAAAGAATAATGTCTCTGGCATGTTTTATATCAGTCAATCCCGGCAACTGAATCACAATGCCGTCCGTGCCTTCGCGTTCCAAAACCGGTTCGCTGACACCCAAGGCGTCGATACGGTTACGTAAGATTTCCAAAGCCCGGTCCGCGGCATCTGAAATTTCCTGCTCAGTTTTGCCCTGCATCTTGTCGCGATCCACCACCAGGTTCATATGCAACCCGCCCTGGATATCCAGCCCCAGCTTCAAACTGGTCGTTTTTTTCTCTTTGCGCTCTAAATCCGAGGGCAAAATGCCCCAAATTGAGGCACCGAATAACAAGATAACAATAATCGACATCCAATTTCGGAAAGCCACTGAATACCTTTCGTCTTAAAGAGGTAGGTCCGCCGGTTTCCCAAAAAATCGGGGAAAAGTGGGCTAAAAGCGAAGGCAGTATAGGTAAAATCAAGAAAAACTGTCAATGAATTACTGGCTTGAAGACACGACCGGCTAAAAGGTTATTGTTTTAAAACGGATGGTTTACCCCAGGTTTTTAATACCTGGTTCAATTTACTTTTGAGGTCTTTCGTTTTCAAAATCCCTTCCCAACGTTCCACCACTTGGCCTTTTACGATGACCAAAACCGTCGGAAGAGATTGAATCGAATAGTTTTGAACCGTCTTGTCGTTGGAAAAATCCGAGACATCCACCTTGTAGAAAACCATCTTGCCTTGATAAGACTTTGAGGTCTCAACGATCACGGGGCTATAAACCTTGCACGGCGCGCACCAAGTCGCCCAAAAATCCAAAACCACAGGGATTTTCGACTGGTCAACTTTATATTTAAATTGATCACCTGAGATAAGAGGAAGATCCGGAGCTGGAGTCACGTCTGCCGAAAAGGCAACGTGACCCACGAAACCCCAAACAAGGAACAGAAAGAGAAAAAACCGAGGAACCACCAAAATTAACCGATAACTTCCTGGATTTCACTGACCAACTTTGCCTTCGGATGAGCTCCCACCAATTGCTTGACCACTTGGCCATTTTTGAAAAAAAGCAAAGTCGGGATACTGCGGATATTAAAGCTTCCCGCCACTTGCTGGTTTTGATCCACATCGACTTTGGCGATCTTAATTTTGCCTTCGTATTCCTTGGCTAATTCATCCAAAACCGGGGCAACCATTTTGCAGGGTCCGCACCATTCCGCCCAAAAGTCCACTAAAACCGGGACTTTAGAATCTAATACGTCTTTTTGAAATTCAGAATCCGATGTGTGTGTCGCAGCTCCCATAAAATTCCTCCGTAAAATTCATTTTTCTCTTCGGATTGAAGTGTAGGTATTGCGTTCAAACCTGTCAAGGTGCGACGATCCGGCTCAACTCGAACAGTTAAAAGATATCCGGAGCGGATTTAGCGATAAAACGGTAGCCAGCTTCGACCAGCTCAATGGTTCTCAAACCTTGTTCGCCTGAAACCATGGGCATTTTATGATTACGGATACAATCAACAAAATTCTGATAGATGGTGGGGGAAAAACTTCCCTTATCCAAATCAGGGAATTCCCTTCCCGGCTTATTTCTTAATTCCAGCGTAATCGGCTCGCCCTTGCCCAGATTGATCGACATGACGCCCTTGGAACCATAAAAGTAAAAACGATTGTGATAAGCGTTATCGGCCCACCCTACATTGATCATGCCAACAGCGCCCTTTTTAAAGCGAAGCAAACAAGATGTATGAACATCGGTTTGAACCGGCGCCATTCCCATGCTCAACTTCACTTTGCGGCCATCGGCCGCCACCGCGCCCACTAAAACCGCCTCGTCATCCAAAAGAAAACTCAGGGTATCAAACACATGTGGACCCAAATCCATCAAGGCTCCACCGCCCGACTTTTTCTTGTCAAAAAACCAATTGGCCTTTTCGCTCCATGCTTGTGGCCCCTTGTGGGTCAAAGAACTCTTCACTGCGAAAATATCCCCAATCACGCCTTTGGCTAAAAGCATATGCGCCGTTCGAATCGCGGGGTCAAAGCGCATATTCTGATGAACCATCAGGACCCGCTTGTTTTTTTTAGCCGCTTGAATCATGGCTTTCGCCTCAACCGTGTTCATAGCCATCGGCTTTTCCACCAACACATGTTTGCCTTCTTTGAGCGCCTTAATCGCGATGGAAGCATGCGTAAAGTTAGGCGTACAAATCGAAACCGCATCCAGGTCTTTAGACTCTAGCATTCGGTCACAGTCCTTATAGATGTGAAGCACGCCAAATTGTTTAGCGACATCTTTGGCGTGTTGTTCCCGCAGGGAATGAATGGCTGTGATTTGACAGCCCGCGACCTGACTATATCCAGGTAAGTGAGCTTTAATAGCGATTTGACCTAATCCAATGACACCAACACGAACAATGGGGAGAGATTTCATCTGGAAATTATATCCTAGTTGCCATTAGATTTTTACTAATCGGTTTGTTTATTCGAAAGGTAGTTTTTTTCAAGAAGCAGTTGTCCCTCAGGTGAGTCTGCCGGATACAAAATTTTGCTCCGGCACTTGGAACACACTCGGTAATATGCAAATCTTTTCCAAAAATCTTCAATAAGGAAATTGTTCCCTTGACCTAATAATGTTATTGGCAAAAAAAATAAACCCAACAAGCCAAGTGGAATGAAAAGAATCCTTAAGAGCCAATGAAAAGTGTGATTTCCCTTTTGACACCAGATAGGGTTATCTAAGTTGCCGCAATTTTCACAAACCCACTTTTTCGTCATCCTTGGCCTTTTCTATTTTTCTTATTTTTGGCCTAAACTATTTCACCAACACCACATCATCCACCGAAAGATCATAATCCTCATCGCCAAAAGAAGCGCCGGGAGCGAAGGTGAAATATAAAACATCGCTCAATTTAAAGGGTACCGGTTTGCCCCAGGCAGGCTGGGTTAAATCAGCCAGTTTAATCGTGACCTTGGTCCAACCCGTCGTGGTTTTGAATTCTTTCCGATAGTGGCAGAAATCCTGAACCGCCGCCCGGGCCACCATAAAGGCATAAGTTTTGCCATCGCCCTTCACCCAGAACTCAACTGCTTTAAACCCGCTGATATCCGCAGCGCTGCCGCCAGGGGCTAAGGTACAGGTCAAAGCCACATAAGGCCAGGGCGCCTGGTTCTTTCCAAAATGCCCGGAAATATGAGCGCAAAACTTGGTCGAATGGGGACAACCACCCTTCGAAGGTTGAAATGGCGTTGGATTAACCGTTGTTCCTAAATTGTTCTTATCGCAATCGGTCATCCATTCACCCAAAAGCAAATTGGTCGTCGTTCCTTTTTCAAAGTTATCGATTAAAAGTTTGGTTTTTCCTTTTTTAGGCTTCAAAACCATACCCTGCACTTCGGGCGCGGGAATCGCGTTGATGGCCGCCTGGGAATCCGCCAGCTTCATATCGTAAACCGCCAGCCAGTTCTCTAGCTCCACCAGCCTTTTACCCAGCACTTGGGAATCGGTGCTGTCCGGAACCGTTAAATCCGGGCTCGGCCCCGGGTCCACCGCGGCCGCGGCCTCTTTTTGACCGGCGACATTCAACTTATCGTTGGCCATCAAAAGCTTGTTATAGGCGTCCTTGACACTACCGGCGAAAAACTTCAAGGTAATGGCCACTCCGCTGGCCGGCACGGCCTGGGCCTGGGCGCCGAAAGAATGGGCCACCGCATCCATCAATGGCGTACGGTCACCCACCACATCCGAACCCAAATTCCAAATCATCACCCCGGCCAAATGATGCTTTTTGGCGAACTCGCACTTCAGGCTAATGGATGTCGGATCGTCGTAGGAAATCACCAGATCTTTATCCTGGCGTTCCAAATAAGGTGCTTTCGCGCCCTCATCCCAGAGAGCCTTGAAGTTTTTGGAGTTGATGAAGCTTTGCAACTCGTAATATTCCAATTCATGCTCTCCGTTATTGGCATCGCCCACAAAAACGTCACCCATGTGTTTGGTATAAAACTCCGTGCCGTAAAAAGGCAGCCCCAGCACAATCTTTTCGCCGGGCACCTTATATTTGGTCTCTAACCTTTTAATCATCTCGTCGATACTCAAAGTGGTCCCCACCTTCGGGTCTTTGGGCTCGAAAAGATTGGCGTTGTGTCCCGAATGGCCTGTCCAGCCGCCCGAGAAGTCGTAAGTCATCAAATTAACGTAATCCACCGCGGCAGAAACCTTGTCCCAGGAAATATGCTGGGCCCACCACTCGCTACCGGTCAAAGCGGCCGTAATGGTCCAATTAGGGAAACGCTGGCGAAGGTCCTGCATGAATTGGGCGAAGGTGGCTTGATCCGGGTCGGTGAGAGCGGAAGGTTCCCAATCGATATCCACACCGTCATAGTGGTTATCCGTCACCAGTTTTTCCAATGTGTTGAAAAATTTCTTCTCACTGTCGGGGTTGCGGGCCATACCTAGCCAATGATTGGCGTTCTCCGCCTGGCCGCCTATAGAAACCAAGAGCTTCACACCATGGGCATGAGCCAGTTTTTCCAGCTCCGGGTCAAAGTAACCCCCCGGCACCGGAAGGCTTCCGTCCGCCTGAGGAATTAAAAAAGAACGGGCGATGTGCGTGAACGCGTCGAAGTTATAACTTTCAATGGGATAGATTCCGTCAAACCACATGGCCGAATAGCCGATCACCACCCCATTGGGTTTGGCCCAGGCCAAACCTGACAACATTAAGAATAGCGCGAATGCCACAGCCATTTTTCGAACGAGCTTCATGAGAACTCCTGAGGTTAGATTCCAACTAGGCCTGCGTATTTTAATGAGGTCGGTCAAAAGTAGGTATGAGAAAACAGCTAAAACAGAAAAGGGCTTTTAAAAGACTATTCCATTGGCAATTCAGGGGAGTTTT
>Ga0206858_1132_pt1 | contig 19409 bp, 13 predicted proteins | sample Alteio_BWOrgCont_46_FD_152622 | JGI IMG/M metagenome (GOLD analysis project Ga0206858, IMG submission 152622) | Enriched cells from forest soil in Barre Woods Harvard Forest LTER site, Petersham, Massachusetts, United States -... | ecosystem: Environmental > Terrestrial > Soil > Temperate forest >... | reverse complement strand
TGCGAATGTAGCAGGAATTGCCAAATAATGTATAGAAATCAACATGTTTTTGCCTTTATAGATAAAACGAAGTCAATTTTATAAACGTTGGGGATACCTGAAAATAAATTAATGGTTCTTTAACATATAGATAACTCCCGTCATCTCTAAGGCTATTTTTTGGCCAATAAAAAAGCCCATCTTTTATAGATGGGCTTTTTAGTAAAAAGGACTCGTCTTATCTTACTTTATCAGGTTAACGTTACCTACATAAGAGTGTTGAACATCAACCGCATCGGTTACTATAATCTTGTAGATATAAGTGTCTTCTTGTTGGATATTGGTTCCGCTGCCGACAGTACCTTTCCAGCCTTGGGTTATATCAGTAGTGTGATATAACTGCATTCCCCAACGGTCGAAGATATACATCTCAAATGTTTTGATGTATTTGCCAACGGGTTGGAATACATCATTCACGCCGTCACCGTTAGGAGAGAAAGCGGAAGGGATGTATAAGGTGTAAGCCGGAGCGACCACGAGGCAGTTGGTAGCTGTATCAGTACAACCATGTGCATTCATTACCACGAGGTTAGCGCAATAGCTTCCTGTATCCTGGTAGGTATGAACGGCGTTTTGAGCTTTGCTGGTAGAGTCAGTAGCATCACCAAAAGCCCAGGAGTTATATACGATTCCATATTGATCCTTGCTTTGATTGGTGAACTGAACGGTAGGGTTAAGCGAAGATATGTACTGAGGAGCGTAAGTAAAGGCGGCCACGGGAGGAGTATAAACGGTTATCATACCGGATTTTTTCATGGTAGCGCTGCAACCTGCACTGTCAGAAACGGTAAGAGTCACATCAAATACCCCGCTGTTTTTGTAGCAATAAATAGGGCTTTCGGATTGAATGGTATCCCCGTTACCGAAGGTCCAAACATATTGTATCACGCCGCCCGGAGGATCCTGAGAAGCATTGCGGAACTGGATGCAAAGAGGAGAGCAACCCTGGTAAATATCAGCGGTCATATTTACCGCAGGCAGCTGGCCAACCTTAACGGTAGCCGTTGCATCCGTAATGGCTCCGCAATTATCAGTTACGGTTACGGTATATATGGTGGTAGAAGCAGGTGCTACAGAAATGCAACCTGAAGTCTGATTGGAAGGGGTCCATAAATAGGTGTTGCCCCCTGTTCCGCCCGTTACACTGGCACAAAGGTTAGATGCTCCCCCTGTACAAATCAAGGTTTGTCCACTGACAGTAACGGATAGAGGAGGTCCAAAACCGACGGCTACTTCAGCCGTAGCAGTACAGTTATTGGCATCTGTAATGGTTACGGTATAGGTCTGAGGGGTAGGAGGAGATATGGCAGCAACACTGGTGGTAGCTCCATTGCTCCAGAGATAAGCATAGGGTAGAGTACCTCCGGAAGCGCTGGCTGTAAAGTTTCCTGAGGAGCCTTTACAAACCACACTGGGTCCGCTGGCGGTTACCAGCAATGCTGTAGGCTCAGTAATGGTTGCCGCCGCCGTAGCAGTGCAACCGTTGGCATCGGTAATTGTCATGGTATAGGAACCGGCTACTAAGCCTGTACCCAAAGCATTGGTATTACCACCGGGAGCCCATATATAATTATAAGGAGCAGAACCTCCGCCTGCAATGGCAGTAGCTGTTCCATTATTACCGCCTTGGCAGCTTACGCCTGTAGTTCCGCCGATGCTGGCAGTGACAGCCGAAGGCTGGGTAACCGTTACAGGAACGGAAGCAGTACAACCGTTGGCATCGGTAACGAGCACGGTATAACTGCCTGCATTCAGGCCTGTAGCTGTAGCATTAGTTTCTGAAGAAGGAGTCCACAGATAAGCATAAGGAGTAGTACCCCCTGCAGGATGTGCCGTAGCAGTTCCATTAGGCAGGTTACAAGAAGCATGAGTGAAAGTAGCGGTAGTAGTAAGGGTAAGCGGTTGGGTAATGGTTACGGAAGCGGTAGCAGTGCAACCATTGGCATCTTTCACAGTAACGGTATAGTTACCGGCTGTAAGCCCTACACCCTGGGAATGGGTGCCTCCTGAAGGAGCCCACAGATAGGTGTAATTAAGCGTACCACCTGCAGCAGTGACGGTAGCATTTCCAACCCCGCCGTTACAAGGTACATTGTTAGGTACGCCCATGGTAGCTGTTAATAAAGTAGGCTCGGTTATGGTAACCGAAGCGGTAGCAGTACAACCGTGAGCATCGGTAACGGTAACGGTAAAGGAACCGGCAGTAAGGCCTGTTCCTGTAGCGCCGATACCCCCCGAAGGAGCCCATAAATAGGTATAGTTCAGCGTACCGCCTGCGGCGGTAACTGTAGCGCTTCCTGTGCCTCCGTTACAGAGTATATTGTTGGGAGTACCCATGGTGGCTGTTAATAGGGTAGGCTCCGTTATAGTTACGGAAGCAGTGGCAGTGCAACCGTGAGCATCTGTAACAGCAACGGTATAGGAACCGGCAGTAAGCCCTGTTCCGGTAGCGCCTACCCCTCCGTTAGGAGACCATAGGTAGCTATAGTTGAGTGTGCCACCTGCAACATTGACAGTAGCGCTTCCCGTACCTCCGTTACAAGGTACATTGACGGTAGCCCCCATGGTGGCTGTTAAAATAGCGGGTTGTGTTATTAGTACGGAAGCGGTGGCAGTACAGCCATTGGCATCTTTTACAGTCACGGTATAGGAACCTGCACTCAAGGTAGCGTTAGGGTTGCTGCCTCCGGAAGGAGCCCATGTATAGGTATATAGAGGAGTACCGCCTGCAACCGTGACGGTAGCGCTTCCTGTGCCTCCGTTACAAAGAACATTGGTGGAAGCAGTAATATTGGCTGTTAGTAGAGTAGGTTGGGTAATGGCTACGGAAGCGGTAGCAGTACAACCATGAGCATCTGTAACGGTAACGGTGTAAGAACCGGCAGTGAGGCCTGTTCCTGTAGCGCCGGCACCTCCATTAGGAGCCCAGGCATAAGCATAGGCAGGAGTTCCGCCGGCAGCAGTAACGGTAGCGCTTCCTGTTTGTCCGTTACATGCAGGATCTGTAGCAACACCCATAGTAGCAGTCAATAAGGTGGGTTGAGTAATCGTTACCGAAGCTGTTGAACTGCAACCATTGTGGTCTGTAACAGTAACCGTGTAAGAACCGGCACTAAGGCCTGTTCCTATAGCATTGGTACCTCCATTCGGGTTCCATAAATAAGTATACGGAGCAGTGCCACCCCCGGCAGTAACGGTAGCGTTTCCCGTACCACCGTTACAAGCTATATTTGTTTGAGCCGTAATATTGGCGGTGACAGCAGAAGGCTGGGTAACAGTAACAGATACGCTGGCCGTACAGCCATTGTTGTCTGTTACGGTAACGGTATATGATCCTGCGGATATGCCGGTAGCTGTTTGATTGGTACCACCGTAAGGAGTCCAGGCATACGTATAAGCAGGAGTACCGCCCACAGGATTTGCAGTAGCGGTTCCATTCATAAGATTACAAGAAGCTTGTGTAAAGGTAGCCGTAACCCCAAGCAGTGCAGGTTGAGTAATAGTTACCGAAGCGGTAGCCGTACAACCATTGGCATCTTTTACGGTCACGGTATAAGAGCCGGCAGTAAGGTTAGTAGCATTGGCATTGGTGTTTCCACCGGGGTTCCATAAATAAGTATAGTTAGGAGTTCCGCCTGCACCGGAAACTGTGGCCGTGCCTATGCCTCCGTTACAGGAAACATTGGTATGAGCAGTTATGGTGGCTGTTAATAAGGTAGGCTGGGTTATTGTTACCGAAGCGGTAGCTGTGCAACCATTATGGTCGGTTACAGTAACGGTATATGAACCGGCGGTGAGATTGGTTGCGTTAGCATTCGAGTTTCCTCCCGGATTCCAGGCATAGGTATATGGTATAGTACCACCTGTTGCTGTCACCAGGGCGCTTCCAAATCCTCCGTTACAAAGCACGTTGACCGGAACACCCATAGTAGCAATCAATATGGTAGGCTGTGTAATGGTTACTGAAGCAGTAGCTGTACAACCATTGTGGTCTGTAACAGTAACCGTATAAGAACCGGCACTAAGGCCTGTTCCTATAGCATTGGTACCTCCATTCGGGTTCCATAAATAAGTATACGGAGCAGTGCCACCTCCGGCAGTAACGGTAGCGTTTCCTATACCGCCGTTACAAGGTACATTGGTTTGAGCCGTAATATTGGCAGTCACAGCAGAAGGCTGGGTAACGTTTACAGATGCGCTGGCCGTGCAACCATTGTTGTCGGTTACCGTTACTGTATATGTTCCTGCGGATATGCCGGTAGCTGTTTGATTGGTTCCACCGACAGGAGTCCAGGCATACGTATAAGCAGGAGTACCGCCTACGGGATGTGCAGTAGCGGTTCCATTCATAAGATTACAAGAGGCCTGTGTAAAGGTAGCCGTAACCCCAAGCAGTGCAGGTTGAGTAATAGTTACCGAAGCGGTAGCCGTACAACCATTATGATCTTTTACAGTAACCGTATAAGAACCCGCAGTAAGGTTAGTAGCATTGGCATTGCTATTTCCTCCCGGATTCCACGTATAGGTATAGGCAGGAGCGCCACCTGCGGCACTTACTGTTGCAGTTCCAAATCCTCCGTTACAAAGAATATTAGTGGAAGCAGTAATATTGGCCGTTAGTAGGGTAGGCTGGGTAATACTTACCGATGCTGTAGCTGTACAACCGTTATGGTCTGTTACGGTAACGGTGTAAGAACCGGCAGTAAGATTAGTAGCATTAGCACTCGAGTTTCCTCCCGGATTCCAAGCATAGGTATATGCAGGAGTACCACCTGCGGCAGTAACTGTTACAGTTCCAAATCCTCCGTTACAAAGCACGTTGGTATGAGCACTTATGTTGGCTGTTAATAGGGTAGGTTGGGTTAGACATGCAGTTGCTGTTCCGGTACAGCCATTATGGTCTGTCACCGTTACCGTATAACATCCGGCGCTTAACCCTGTTGCAGTGGCATTGGTTTGTGCACTGGGATTCCATAAATAAGTATAGGGTGCGGCTCCTCCGGTAGCTAATACTGTTATAGTTCCGGTAGAGCCTCCGTTACATAATATATTCGTAAATGCCGTTATACTCGCGGTAGCCCCTGAAGATACCCATGATATTGTAACATAACCGTTAGCATCATTCACACCAAGAGCTGTTGACAGTGCAGTTCCTCCATTGCAATAGGAACCGCCGCCGCCGCCCGCACTTCCTGCCGGATTGTTTGTTCCCTTGCCGCCACCGCCGCCATTATATCCTCCGCCGGCACCACCGCCATTATATCCTCCACCTGAACCACCGCCAAATCCGCCTGTACCTGTCTCCGGATTATAAAAAGCAGGGTCTGCAATTCCTCCATAAGCCGGACTTGGTACATAGCCATGCCAATATCCCGGACCTACGTAATAATAGGTACCTGCCGCTACATTAGCTCCATTGCTTAGCCATCCTGCCGCTCCGCAAGCTGCTCCGTTATTTGTATTTGCGCCTGCCGCTCCTCCATTTCCACCTGCACCACCGGCACCACAAACCGCAGCAAAATCCGGCTTTTGTGCTTCAAGGGTTGCAGCAGTGGCATTGTTTGTTTGTCCGTTAGCTCCGGTCGGATCGGGACCGTAATATCCTGCACCACTACCTCCGCCTGCAACTACAAGCAAAGTTGATGATGTAGCATCCCATACAAAGGAACCACCACCTCCGCCACCTCCGTCAATCCATCCATTACCACCTTGTCCGGCTGCAATAATATCTAAAACATGGCCTGATGTTACAGTAACGGTACCTGTAATAATTGCCCCAAGTCCTCCCGGGCCTGAAGACTCATCTCCTCCGGAACCACCTGCTGCCACAATAGTAACTACGCTGACACAATTAGGCACAGTCCAGGTTTGAATAGTTCCGCCGGGATAATTATTGTATCCCGGGCTAAGATTCTGTATGGTACCATTCCAGTTAAACGTTATGCTTTGGGCATTCGCGTTTTTAGTTCCCGAAAGAAAAAAAATGGTAAATAGTAAAAAACATGCTTTGGTAATATTTCTCATGGATGGAGTAGTTTTTATGAGAGTTTAGGGGTATTATTAGTGTATAACGAAGGTAGTGTTAAAAACGATGGGTGACAATTAACATATATTTATATTTAACAGGCGAGGGTTTCCCCCATAACGGTGAATATGTTAAAATATTGTATCGAATTTTTTTGGACGAAAAAATATAGCATGATTTTGAAAAAGCAAGAAGAAAATCAAGCGCTTGCAATCCCATTACAGGATGCAGTATATAAGTAGAAAAATAAAACAAATAATAATTTTACCATGTATTTACGGTATATTTTTGTTAAACCTAAGTTAAATTATGATGGCAATGTAATGAAATTCTTTTAAACAAATAATACGTTTTAATAGATATGAAATTATATTTTTTCAACATTTTGTCTGTAAAGTTATAATGTATTGATATGTAATAAATTATACGATTAAATTGTTGGTAAATAAATAAAATATAAAAATCTTCCTGTTAGTATGCCAAGCGGCCTGACTGACAGGCGTATGGCTTGATTAGAAAAACCACGGATGAGAAAGAACAGTTTACATTTACTAATTGTTTTTTTATATTTTTGCAATAACAACAAAAGTTTTAAGTTTATTAATGGCGAACAAACAACCCGATAAACCCAGTATTATGAAAATATTCAACACATTATCTTTCATCGCCGGATTGGCATTTATTACAGCCAATGTTTCAGCGCAGGCGCCTGCACAGGATCAGAATAGTAAGGACCCTCAGCAAATAGCTCAGGTGCAAACCGATCATATAAAACAAACCGTTACCGGAATTACATCGGCCCAGGAAAGCCAGATATACGCAACTGAACTGGACTATACAAAAAGCATACAAAATGTTTTACATACTACCGATGTGGCAGATAAAAAAGCCATAGGGGATAAAATGCTGCCTCTTAGGGCAAACAGGGATGCTAAAATGAAAACCATTCTTACGGCAGACCAATATAGCCAGTATGAACTATCAAAGCCTGAGTATCACAGCGGAAAGTAAGAATACTTTTCCATTTCTGTATACGGATTTTAATGCCCCCCTGTTGGAATTACGGGCTTCTTCTTGAACTTCTGCAAATAGAGCAGGGGTATGCAGCAAAGTAAAAATGCGCCTACAAATAAATAAACATCATTGTACGAGAGTAGGGCAACTTGCTTCATCATGCTGCCGTCAATAGCCTTAAAAGCCATGGCTTGAGCTTGGTTGATACTAAATCCTTTTGCAAGGAACCCGTTGTAAATAACATTGTATTTTTGGGTGAAGGCATCGTTAAAGTTATTGATGTGGTCAAGCAGCATAGTCCGGTGCTGTGCAAGGCGGGAATTAAGGAATACCGTGCTGATGGCAATTCCGAATGAGCCGCCCAGCTGGCGCATCATATTGTTCAATCCTGTTCCCTGCCCCAGTTCCTTACCCTTTAAATCCTGCATGGCAAGAGTGGTTAGCGGAACAAATAGCAAGGACATACCGATACCGCGTACAATAAGTGGCCAGAAGAAATTTTCAGTTCCCGAAAAGACATTGGAACTGGCCATCATATATGAAAAAATAAAAAAGCCTATCATTCCTATGGTAGACATAATTTGAGCAGGGACCCCCCGTTTGAGCATCATACCCACAAAAGGCATCATGCATATAGTGGCAAGCCCGCCGGGGAAAAGCAGTTCCCCGGTTTGCAAGGCCGAAAATCCTAAAATATTTTGGCAGAATACTGGGAATACGAATACTGAAACATACATGGCAAATCCAAGCATAAAGGACGTAAACATTCCAATGGTAAAGCTGCTGTGCCGCATTATACCGAAGTTAACCACCGGATATTCAACATTCAATTCCCTTCCGATAAATGATATAAGGAAAACAAAAGCCAAGGCAGCCAACACCACTATATAGGTTGTATGAAACCAGTCTTCGCTTTCACCTTTTTCTAAAACGAGCTGCAGGCTGCCCACAGCTATGGCTAAAAATACGATACCCCAATAATCTATCTTTTCGCCTTTGGAGCTCGGTGGCGTATCTCGAATAAAAGTAGTGGCCATAAATACAGCAAAAGCGCCCACCGGAATATTTACATAAAATATCCAGGGCCATGAAAAATGGTCGGTAATAAATCCTCCGATAGTGGGTCCAACGGTAGGCCCTGCAACTGCACCCAACCCGAATAAAGCCATTGCGGTACCAATTTCGGCAGGAGGCCAAATTTCAATAAGTATTGCCTGGGCGGGTGAAAGTAGTCCTCCACCGGCAAGCCCTTGTATAATACGGAAAATGATAAGCTGAGAGAGCGTGTGCGCCTGACCGCAAAAGAAAGAAGCCACCACGAAAAGAACAATGGAAAATAAAAAATATTGCTTGCGACCAAATTTCTGGCCTATCCAGCCCGACATAGGAAGGATGATAACATTGGCAACCGTATAGGAAGTTACTACCCAGCCCACCTCATCAAGGGTGGCGCCAAGGTTTCCCATTATCTGGGGCATTGATACGTTAACTATTGTAACGTCAATCAATTCCAGTAATGCAGCAAGTATCACCGTTAAGGTAATAATCCATTTTCTTGCGCCTGTTTCTATCATGTGATAAATTTACAAGACGCAAAACTATCAATAATACTTTTTTGATGTGCATGAAATGTTTATAAATAAACTCTTTCATAAAAAAAAGCTATTTTTGAAAGTATGGTTTAATGTTATAATTATGAGGAAGATTATTCTGTTTTTCCTTTCTTCCCTTCCCTGTTTGCTTTTTGCCCAAACAACTCATGTTGTGTTAGAAGGCAAAGTAACTGACTTTTCACACAATTCAATTGCTTATGCAACAGTTCAAAACATCGGAACAGATGAAGGCACTAATGCCGATACTAAAGGAAAGTACATTTTAAAAATTACTCTACCGGCCACGCTTAAAGCTTCATTTATAGGGTATAAAACAGTGTTGAAGAAAATATCACCTGAGGCCGGAAAAGACACAATACAAGTTGACTTTGTATTAGCACTTGACAGTGCACAACTCCAGCAAGTGGAAATAACTGCAACGCAAGAGCCCCAGATTATACGAGAATCAGGAAGCCTGATAGATTTTGATATAAGTAATGGCAGCTTGTTGCTTTTATACCAACATTCTCATGGCGACCTAATCTTGGCCTATGATACTAATATGCATAAATTAATTGCAACGCAATTGAAATGGCGTGTAGAGAATTTGCAACGGGATGAACGTTTGGATATATATTATGCGCACCATGATTCTCTTTACTTTTTATATTATAACCCCAACAGTTCAGCGTTTGAACAATTTAGTTTAAGCCAAGTTTATTTTAATTCTTTTGAACCGGTGAAAGCATTCAATCCTCCTTGTTATTATTATGGGAAAAAAATGGAAATGAATGCAGGGGTGCAATATGCATTTTATAATTCAAAAAGTAAAGAGCAAAAAGTTTTCTACACATATTTTGATCCTAATATAATCAGTCAGAATAGTGAAAGAGAGCAAGAAATGAAAGACCTGGAAAATAAAATTTCCCAGTTGTGGATGAAAGATGGAGGCATTAAGGCAAGAACATATGAGGGTAGCTTGCGTAATTTATCAGTACTGGGCTCCGACTTCTATTCCCAAATTAGTGTAGTTAATGATAGTATTTATATTTTCAATTTTGATAATGACAGTATTAATGTTTATGATAACAACAATGATTTGATACGAAAGTTTCCGCTACTCTTTGACCCAAAACAGTTTCGTGTTAGCCATTGGGAAATAATAACCAATGACAATAAAAAAGAATGTTACCTAAAATATGAAAAAAATGGAATTACTTATTTGCGAAAAATAGAATTAAACTCAGGAAGGGTATGCGGTCTTCAGGTTATGAAATATTCCTTCATTGAAAAGCTGAGAATTTTCGATAATTATGCCTACTACACCACTTTAAGCGGTGGTGGAAGTGGGGAAGACCCGTTTGTCCGGCACCTATACCGCCAGAAATTGTAATGGAAGATTGAATTAGCGGGTTTACAGTCATTGACTAGACAAAATAAGCCGTTTTGTGCCGTTTTTTTATTGGCGGTCAATGTTCCGCCTATCGGATGAACTCCAGATAATCGGGAATGTGGAAAAAGTATTCCGCGTATTTATCGCAAACATCAATCTGGTCCGAGTAAAAGAGGCGGATATTATTCATATTCTTATCGAATGCCTTGCAGAAATAGTACCCGGCTTCGGTTTGAGTCATGCGCTTGAGGTAGCCTTTTTCGTTCAAGGTTTTATACAGGCAAACAATAGGCAAAACAGCGCTTCTGGTTTTTGGGATAAAAACAAATTTTCCATCTTCATTCCTTACCAGGCCAAGCCGTAAAAGGTAGGAGAACAGCTTCTCTCCGGCATGGCGTGTTTTAAAGATCTCAAAAAAGGAAAGCAGGTATTTTTCGCTGCCTTCTTCTTCTGTATCAAAAATGTGATGAGCATTTTCAATGGGCTGTTTTATAAGGCCGGGTATTTCATACCCTGTTATTCCGGCTGCACTATTTCTCATACAAATTTAATATTGGATTTTTAACATGCTTTTCAAAATAAGGTAGCAGATAATAAAAAGCAACATCGCAAAGTAGGTGATGAAGCTGCCGAAAAATTTTGCTGATAGTGACTTCATGGTGTAGAAGTTTTGATTTTTATAATACAAAGTTCGTCTACCAATGAGGCTTGCACGTTAAGCTAATGTTATTAAACGTCAATAATGGGGAAAGTAATAAACCGGAAAATGTTAATAACCCATTAGTTTTTTATGGTCTTATCCATGGCTTCCCTTAGTTCTGCCGATATAGGCACTTTTTCATTTTTTGCAAAGTCATACAACACGATAACATCATGCGCCTCGGCAGATAATTCGTTTTTACCATTTAATATGCGGTGATGCAAGCCAATGCTGGTAGTTTTTATAAACTCTAAACGCACTTCTACTGTTATAGTATCGGGATAAAAAAGGGGCTTGCTGAATTGGCAACCTGTGGAGACAAGTATCGGCCCTATTTTATCTTTAAAATAGCGATTCATAAAACCTACATGTTCCCAATAATTTATGCGAGATGCCTGAATATATTTAAAGAACATGACATTGTTTATATGTCCGAATAAATCCAGTTCACTCCAGTCTAAACGCAGGTGTAATTTAACAGGGAAATGCTGTATTGGGGTTTCTTTTTCCATTTATAGATGCAAAGATAGAATACTTATACCTATTATTTTCTGCTTTTTGATTACGTTTGCCTGATGATAAGTGCAAAAGGTATCCATAAATCATATGGTAAGTTACATGTCCTGAAAGGAATTGACCTGGAGGTTAAGAAAGGCGAGGTTGTTTCAATAGTTGGTACATCGGGAGCGGGGAAAACTACGCTGCTGCATATTCTGGGTACCCTTGACCGTGCCGACCAGGGTAGCATTGAAATAAACAATACCCAAATACATGCCTTGAAAGACCGTGAATTATCCCGATTCAGGAATAAGCAAATAGGGTTTGTTTTTCAGTTCCACTACCTTTTACCCGAGTTTACGGCACTAGAAAACGTGTGTATTCCCGGATTTATAGCTAAAACTCCTACGGCGGAAGTCCGCCATAAGGCCGAAGAACTGCTTGTCCTGCTTGGATTGAAAGAAAGGCTGGAGCATAAACCTTCCGAATTATCGGGTGGTGAACAGCAACGGGTAGCAGTGGCAAGGGCTCTTATCAATAACCCATCGGTTGTTTTTGCCGATGAACCGTCGGGCAATCTGGATTCAGCCAATGCCAGGGAGCTGCATAAATTATTTTTTCATTTAAGAGATACCCTGTCACATACCTTTGTAATTGCTACGCACAATGAGGAATTGGCAGCAATGGCCGACCGGAAAATAACGATGAAAGACGGACTTATAACAGGATAGGTTTGTATCTAATCAGATTCTTATATATTTGCAGCCCCAAAAAGTTCTTTTGATACTCATTTTAATGCGAAAGTAGCTCAGTTGGTAGAGCGTAACCTTGCCAAGGTTAAGGTCGCGGGTTCGAGACCCGTCTTTCGCTCTTTCGTCCGCCATGAAGCCAGTTTGGCGGACTGTTATTGAGCCCGGAGCTTTAGTTTAAACTCCTTGTTCTTATTGCCCTGGTGGTGGAATTGGTAGACACGCAGGACTTAAAATCCTGTAATCATTGCGATTGTGCGGGTTCAAGTCCCGCCCGGGGTACAAAATAAGTTATAAAGTTAAAAGTTGAAAGTTTCTCCGTTTGGGCTCACCCTTTTGTATAAGGCCCAGCCACTCCTTCAAGATAAATAGTATTTACCCGATTTTCTTTATTCAACCAATTTTCTTACCATCGGCATGTCCCAGCATGTCACACTTTTTCAGGTTTCATTTTTCAAAAAAACGGGGCTTTGTTATTTGATAATCAATTACTATCACACAATTCGTATCTATATTAAATAAAGTTGCAAGGTTGATATAATATTAATAAAATATTAATCAAATACAATTTTTCATATATAAGTTTAAGATTATCAATAACTACTGTTACTGAGGTGCAGAAAAGTCATTGACTAGTCAATGACTTTTCAGATAAACGCTTTTTCACGATTTATTTTTGCATCAAACAAAATAAAAACAATATGAACCAACATTCTCCGGAAAAAACCGCCATTCTAAAAACAACAATGATTGATGCCCTGGAAGCCAATTTTGGCAATGTTACAGTAGCAGCCAGGGTGGTAGGAATATCACCGCGCACACATTACCGTTGGCTTAAAGAAGATAATGAATATGCCGATGATGCGGAAAACATAAAGGATATCTGCTACCGCAAGATCACAGACGGATTGATTCAGAAAGCCCTGATGAAAATAGAAAAGGGCAATACAAGCATATTGAATAAAATGCTTGGTATTTTTTTAAAGAAGCTACCTGAGGAAATGGACAGAGCCAGCAGGCTTAATAATGTACGATTAACAGCCAGCATGAAATATATAGATACCAGGGAAGAAGCAGAGGAGATAATGAGAAGAGAAGGCAAGATGTAATGCCTATTGATAGTAAGTGGGCTGTAAATAGTCACATTACTTTACCACAGCCATAACCGATATTTCTACTTTGGCTCCTGCGGGCAGGTTTGAAACTTGCACCGTTTCACGCGCGGGATAAGGATTTTTGAAGTATGAACCATATATTTCGTTTACCTGCTTAAAGTCATTCATATCTGTAAGGTAAATAGTGGTTTTTGCAATATCATCTACACTTAATCCCGCGGCTTCCAGAATGGCCTTAATATTATTCATTACCTGTGTAACCTCTTCTGTTATGCTGGCATTCTTCAATGTGCCGGTAGCAGGGTCTTTGGCTATCTGCCCTGATACGAATAATATATTGCCTGCCTGTATGGCCTGGCTATATGGACCAATAGGGGCAGGCGCATTTTTAGTTTCTATTGCCCTTTTGGTTATGGTTTGAGAAAATGCAAGTTGGTTCAAGCCAATGCATAGCAGGATAGAAAGGATTTTATTCATGTTGTAAGTTATTTGAATGTAGGCTGATTTGCGAAGATAAAGATACAAAAGCAAATATATTGCTATTGTGATAATGGTGTTTTACTCTCAGGCAGGCAATTTAAAGCTCATTAATTCAAAATAGCTACATTTGTTCAGATTTCATAACAGATGCGACAAAACCCCCGATCAGGCAATAACAAAAGTTCATTCCATTTGTCGGTTACTCTGCCAAAATTAAATAGTATTCTTTTTGCAGCGCTACTGCTTTCATGTTCATTTATCAAGGCCCAGCAGCAAACACAATTCCTTAACCAGGAATATTCATCCTATTATGACCAGGCGCTGAATGATCCAAATGCATCTATCCATACGGGTTTTAAACCATTAGTGCAGTTTCAGGCACCGCTTGAATATTATGACCCGGATATGCCCTATGATTCATTGAAGCGGATGGTTATGAACCCTGTTCCTAAAGAAAAACGGTCTTGGTTATACAGGAAAATATATACTGAAAACCTTTTTATTATTTACGATACCGCCAAAAAATTCCGGTGTACCATTGATCCGCTTTTCAACTTCCAGGTTTCTGACGATAGGGGTGATTCAACCAGGAAAATGAGCCAAAATACAAGAGGGTTTTTATTACAGGGAAGCATAGGAAATAAATTTTCATTTTCATCTTCATTCTATGAAACCCAAGCTACCTTTCCTTATTATGTCGATAATTTTATACAGACTGCCAGTGTAATTCCCGGGCAAGGCAGGGCAAAACTGTTAAATTCTCAAACCGGAAGTTCATTTTATTCCAATGGATATGATTTCGACATTGCTGAATCTTACATGTCTTTTACCCCATCCTCCCATTTTAACTTTCAATTGGGGCAAGGAAAGAATTTTATAGGGGATGGTTACCGTTCCTTGCTGCTTTCCGATAATAGTTTCGACTATCCCTATTTCAAGATGACATCAACCTTTGGAAGGTTCCAATACACCAATATGTATTCTCTTTTTGTAAACTATAGTGATAATGCTGTTTCGACAGGTAATGCAGAAGGATTATTGCAACGAAAAGCCGCAAGTTTTCAATACCTGAGTTGGAATATTACCAATAGGCTTGAATGGGGGCTTTTCCAGGGGCTTATCTGGCAAGCTTCAAATGACATAACCAATAAGCAATCATATAATCTTAATTACGTTGATCCTGTAATTGGAGTAAATGCATTGCAGTATGGCCTGGATAATAATAATAATGTACTTTTAGGTTCAACCATTAAATATAAAATAACCCGTAATATAATGGCCTATGGCCAGGTTGTGGTTAATGATATCGGGCCTTTGCAGAATATTCAGGATAAAACGGGTTTCCAGGCCGGACTTAAATACTACAACCACTTGGGCGAACTTTTAATAGAATACAATCAGGTAAGGCCATATACCTATACCAATATTAGTGCTGCTCAAAACTATACCAATTATAATCAGGCCCTGGCCGATCCTTTAGGTGCTAATTTCAAAGAATTGATAGTTTCGATGAATGTTCATTTAGCAAAACGCTTTGCTTTGCATTTGCAGGTAAATTATGCAGTGATAGGAGAAGATGCTTTAAATGCAAATAATGGCAGTAACCTTTTACTTTCCGATACGCTTCTTACCAAGAGTAATTCGGCAATTACAATGGAACAGGGTATAAAAGGGCTATTGAATTATGCCGACGGACATATAAGCTACCTGATGAACCCGCATACTAATATGAATATTGTAATGGGGCTTACTTATCGCGAACTAACCGAGTCTTCCATTTCCTATAAAAGCCCTGTGACTATGCTCTTTTATTTAGGGTTCCGCACTTCTCTGGGAAATACGTATTACGATTTTTAGGGGTAAAAAAAATGCCTAAAAATCACTGTAAAGGTTACCTAAGGATGTTTTTACTCCAAAATAAATATAGGGTGAGTTTGTAGTGGTTGTTCCTTCTTTTTCATATCTGTCGTTAATTCCCAATTCAGCTTTCAGATGCATTTTTGGAGATATGATATAAGCAAAGCGTAACCCTGCTGTACCTAAATAGGTGGAGACTCCCTGTCCTGCATAGTTCCCGTATATATTACTTTGGAAGTCTACCAGATCATACGAACGAAAAATATTTTGGCCGTAATCAAAATATTGCCCTGTATTGGGATCAAGTTTTCCGGTGCTAGGATCAAGGCCTACACGATAAACATCTAAACTGCCTTGAATGATCAGGTTCTTATAAAACCAGGTAAGAAAAGAGGCGGATTCAATAAAATTAGCCCCCATAGGGTCGGCGAGAGGCTGGCCATAATTGGAGTAATTGTCATTCGGCGTACTTTCAGAATAAGTATATGGACGCACATAATCAATTTCGGTTTGGAAGGATATATTCTTTGCATGAAAAAGATTGAATTCCTTGAATCCAAATTGAAGGCCCTGTTTGCTTGCCCAAAATCCATCGTGAGAAAGCGTATTGTGTAGGGTAAAATCATCGATTAATACCTGGCCATAAAACTGCCCGTTTCTTGCTACTTTTAGTTTGAAGGTTGCACCTACAAGTTCATTATCCGGTGAGCCCAATGAAAACTCAATAGGGCGATAAAAAATGATTGGATTTAGGTAGGAGGGGTCAAAACTGCGGTAGGAGGAATCTCCCTCATTACCATGCCATATAACTACTTCAAATAAACTGCAATTGAGCCGTTTTGAAATATTCCAGCTTAAAAAATGTGCGGCAATATATTTAAGGGGAAAATTTGTACCTGTTCCGGTGGGCTCCACATCCTGCATTATAGTATAGAGGTTGGTATACTGTATGTGCCATATATTGGTAGTAATTTTGAAGTAGGGATAGCTGTTTGAGGCATCGGATAATAAAAGCGAACGATACCCGTCTCCCCAAAACTGCTTTCCTTGTCCAAGCTGAAAATTGAATATATTATTTGGGTAATAAGAAATGTAACCATCCCAATATTGGTAGGAATATCCGGTAACGGTTGTACCATGAGGGTATGCATACCCTAAACCGGGAATAACCCGGGTCGTCTTTATAATAGAATCTAAATAGGAAGGGCCATTCAAGTATCCGCCGATATAGTTTGCCGAGTAAGAAAATTTATTCCCTATAATTCCATCTGTGTGCAGGCCTCCAAAATAGTCGAATACCTTTTTTGACGCATAACTATCATTGCCAATTTCTCCCCCAAAAAGCGGATAAATATTGCCTTTAAAGGAGTTAAAATGGAACATATCACCATTATTTCTGAATATATAATCGCGATAGGAGAGGCTATCGGACTTTGGAATAGACTTATTGTAATCAGCCCCATAATTTGTGGTAGTAAAAGTGGTGCAGTTCTTATCATTTAAAGGCTGTTGGTAAGGCAGCAGAAAATCCCTGTCAAGATTAGCTTCGGGTGGAGGAAACTCCATAATTGCAGAGAAATTTGAGTCAAAGTGTGTTTTCGATTGACTAAAAGACAAAGCCGGGTAAATAATAAGAAGCAGAAACAAATAATATCTATATATCATTGCATAAACTAATTAAATAATAGCGGTTTTACCCGAAAAAACCTGCTTTTGAACTATATTGAAATTGGTATGCGAAGGTATTATTTTTTTTATACCCATATTCCGATTACTCTTGGTACTGATTGACTCCCTTTTTAAGGCATCTAACGGGACATATTCCCCGGCTTTGCCCATAGAATTATAATGTAAAAAGGTAAAAAGGAAACAAAAAGGGGAATATTTCGTAAGAGTGTTCATTATTGGCTAAAATTATCAGTAAATTATTTCATTTTTTGTTTTTTATATGGTATACCCCCAAAATGTCATTTATGAGATGAATAAAACATAAGCGAACCTTTAGTTAAATAGGGTTAAATTTTGCCCTTGTATCCTACAAACCTCCCTCAATTACTATATTTGCATTTAATTGAGACTTAAACCTCTACAGATAGTTACCCCGTTAATGAAAATGAATAATAGAATCAGAATACTTTTGATTTCCATACTTTTCACATCATGCCTTACCCGGAAAGAAATAACCTATTTCCAACCGGTAAATCAAAGTTCCGATACTGCAACTCTCAATATAAAGGAAAAATTTACATCAAAGATACAGCCGGGAGACATTCTTAATATAAGGGTATATAGCTTGAGCCAGGAAGCAAATGCAATGTTTAATGTTTTTCCTACAGAGCAAGCCGGTAATACATCCAACGAATTAGCGGCTCCTGTCGGTTTTTTGGTGGCAGCAGACGGAGGCGTTACGCTACCACTAGCCGGTAAAATAATGTTAGGAGGGCTTAGTAGTGGAGAAGCTGCAGATACTATCACAAAAAAACTAAATCAATACTTAGTACAGCCAACGGTGAGCGTAAGAATTGTAAATTTCAAGATATCAGTCCTGGGTGAGGTTGCACGCCCTTCGGTATATATTATTGCAAATGAAAGGATCACCCTCCCTGAAGCATTAAGCCTTGCGGGTGATCTGACTATATATGGCAAAAGGAAAAATATATTAGTGATTCGCGAGGAAGGTGGAAAAAGAGAGTTTGCCAGGGTTGATCTTACTAAAAGAGATTTTTTCGAATCTCCATATTACTATCTGAGGCCCAATGATATTATTTATGCCGAACCATCAAAGGGCAGATTGATCAACACCAGTGGTTTTCTGCAAGTGGCTCCAATTGTTATAAGTGCACTTACCTTGTTGATTCTTATTATTTATCCTACTGTTAAGTAAAAATAGGTATTGTGTAATTCCATCGGAATAGATTGAACATAGATATGTGTAAAGTGAAAAAAGGTAATGGGAAAAAATAGAAAGTGAAATAAAGGGTACCATGAATACACCAGGTGAAAAAAATATATTCGAAGAAGAAACGCAGGAGCCATTTAATTTAAAAGAAGTGGTATATAAATACCTTTCTTACTGGAAGTGGTTTGTCGTTTCTCTTGTAATAACTCTTGCCTGTGCTTTTGTTTACCTCAAAATAAAAACACCTCTCTATAAAATTCAGGCCAGCATACTTCTCAAAGAGGAGAAACAATCTAATGCGAACGACCAAATACTGAAAAGTATGTTTGCATCTAATAAAGTTGTAGATAACGAAATACAGATACTAAAATCATATACATTGATGGAAAAGGTGGTTAAAGACCTTAATCTCAACGTCTATTATGAAACAAAAACCCGTTCGCGCAATGTTGAGTTATATGATAAAAGCCCTATTAATCTTCAGTTGGAAGTAGAGACAAGTTTAACCTATAAAGAGCCAATTAAGATAACTATTTCAGGAGGTCAAACTATTTTGATTAATGGGAAAAGTTATCCGTTGAACGAATTAATAGCAACCCCATACGGCATTTTAAAAATTACACTAACAAACAAGAGTCCCGAGATAAAAGAATTATATGTTGACATTGAACCTGTAAATTCTGCAGCAGAAGACCTTGTTAATAGAATAGAGATAAAGCCATCCAGTAGCCTGTCTACCGTGCTTGATTTGACAATAAAAGATCCGGTTCCCCAAAAGGGAATGGACATCATAAATCATCTTATTGATGCATATAATGAAGCTGCACTTGAAGATAAGAACAAGGAAGCAGCAAATACACTTGCATTTATTGAGAATCGGTTAAAGCTGCTTGCTGCGGATTTGGGAAATGTTGAAAATAATGTAGAACAATTCAAATCGAAGGAAGGTATTACAGATATTGGGGAAGAAGGAAAAGTGTTTGTTAATAGCCTGCAGGAAAATGATATACAATTAAACCAGGTAAAGGTAGAGCAAAGTGTTTTGGAT
>Ga0206858_1112_pt2 | contig 19453 bp, 11 predicted proteins | sample Alteio_BWOrgCont_46_FD_152622 | JGI IMG/M metagenome (GOLD analysis project Ga0206858, IMG submission 152622) | Enriched cells from forest soil in Barre Woods Harvard Forest LTER site, Petersham, Massachusetts, United States -... | ecosystem: Environmental > Terrestrial > Soil > Temperate forest >... | reverse complement strand
GGCCGCGCGCTTGATCACTTCGTCGAATTGGGTCGCATACGCATCCGGCGAGAAAGTGGCCTGATTGGGCTTGAAGAACACTTCAAATTCAAACAGTTGGTTGTCCTTGAGCGTGCCTTGCTCCGAACGTTGGGCCATCACTTTGGCGACTTCGCTGCTTTGAAACTTTGGGGCTTCGCTGGCCACAAGTTGCGTCAATCCTTGTTTCAGCGCGTCATAGTCCAACCCTGCGGTCTCCACCGCGACTTTGGACCCGATCAGACCGAGGCCCATCAGCCCCGTTTGAATCTCGTCCTGCAAAATCGAAAATCGGCGTGGGAAAGCCTGGCTGGTGAACGTGTTGACGTTGCCGAGATAACCGACATATTCGCAATCTCCGTAGAGTCCCTTCACATCCGCCACCGCTTGCGCACTGTCAAAAAGGAGCGTCGCGGAAGCAGTCATCAATTTGTTATATTCGGCCTTCTGCGTCGGGCTGTCGCGCATCAAAACCGCCAGCTTTTCCTGCGCGATGAGCAAGGCGTGGGCAAAATTGACGACCTCAGGCCGGTGGGCCTGGAAGTAATCGCCGCGCACAGCATAGACATCCACAATAATGCGGCTGGCCGTTTTGGTGGACATCAGGATATGCGCTCCCTTGACCGATTTTTCCGCACCCGTGCCGACCGTTCCGTTGCTGGTGATTTCCGCCGCGTCCGGGCTGATCATAAAGGCCGCGTCAATGGACGGGTCGGTGCGGATGGCTGCCGCCGGGCTGTCGTCCGAGCCAGTAAGATCCTTGACCCATTTGATTTTAACATCAGCCAGGGCGATGCCCGCGTCCGAAAGAACGCGCGTGAGATAGTCCACATGCGGCCCGTAAGCCTGTAGAACGATGGTTTTACCTTTCAGATCCGCCGGCGTCTTTATGCTTGATTTGACTACCAGCACATCGCCGCCGACTGAATAGGTCAATTGCCCGATGACCACCGGCTTGACGCGCGGATCATCGAGCGCTTCGATGGCTTGGTTCAACATCCCGAGCGTGCATCGCAAATAAGCGGAATCACCCCGGACATAAGACGCGATCTGCTTGGTGAAATCATCCTCGCGCTTGAGGCTGAATTTCAACCCTTGGGCCGCAAAGATGCTTCCGGCGGACGTGTCCTTGGAGCTGCCGTTGGCCAGGATGGTGGCGATATCGCCGCCCCAAGTGATGATGGGGAGCTGCATGGCGCCACCCTCACGAACCGGCACCACTCCCTGTTTGATAACCTTGGAAAGAGGGGGCGAATCAATATACTTCGTCGCCGCCGCGAGGACAGAAACGGCCGCCGGCCCGGAAAGAAGGACCGCAACCGCCAGTGTGGTGAAGGTTCCAGTTTTCATCGAGAATCCTTTGGCAGTGCATTTGGTCAAGATCTTCATGGCTGGAGTCTATCCTATACCGCAGCTTTGACAGCTACAAAATTTGGCCAGATTTGTAAGCGCGCATTTTGATTGAACCCTGCCAGTCGAAACCAAGCGTTTGGGAATAAACGCAGAAGCGCAGACACGTGGAGACGCAAGGACAGGAAGTGAAATTGCCTCCTTGGAAACGCTCGCCGTTGATCAGCTCGCATCGGCTAAGCCGTAACCATGCAGTTAACAAGCTGGAAATTTGACAGGATTTACAGGATTTACAGGATGGAAAAAACGGTTTCCGCGCTGGGAGAAGAAAGTTTCAACCTTTGGAGGTAGGGCTTTGGTCGGAAAAGCATCCTGTCCATCCTGTCTCAATTTCTTCCTGACCGGATCTTTAACAGCATGGATACGGCCAAGGGGAAAATTCCTTGCGCCGTTGCGTCTTCGCGCCTGTGCGTTAAAATCTTCGAGCCTTACTTCACATCACTTGGGCGGCTGATTGGTGCCAGTGCTGCTCGGCTTGGGCTTGGTTGCGGGCGGCTTGGGGCTGGGTGTTGGCACTTTGGCAGCAGCCGGGGGCTGAACTGAAGCTCCGTGCTGATTGGTCGCTCCGGGATGAGTACTGCCCGCGATGGCCGGCGCGGCAGGACGAGGCGCGGGGGCTTTAGTCGCGGCTCCATGTTCGTCTGTGGCGCCGACGCGGGGATTCGCTGGATTAGGGTGAGCGCCCGTTCCGTTCGCCCGATCCGTTGCTGCCCCGTTCGCTTTCTCCTTCGCCTCCGGGTGTGCGGCTGTTCGCCCGCGTTCGGGAGGGCGCGTCAATTCTTTGTGCTCTTCGGTCCGCTTGGCGAAATTATGAGTTTCTTCGGCGTGCCGCAATTCAACTGCCTTGTGCACCACAACCTCATGATGCGTGATTTCCGCCATATGCTCGCGCCCCAATCCTTCAGCACGCAAGTGGCCGCCTTCCATGCTATAACCTGCGTGGAAAGTGCTGTGTTCGTAAAAAGTGCGCGACCTCTCCCGGTCATAAATATAGAGATTATAGTTGCCACCCCAAAAATGGTCATGTCCTACAAAGACAAACGAATCGAAACCCAAACCGAAATCAACGCCTTCAACAACGACCGCGCCATGCCAGTAGAGGCCCTGGCCCACTCGGAATTCCACGCCCCATGGCAACGGCGCCCATCCCATTCCACCCGCGCCTTCGCGCCAGGATACCCAGGACGGCGCCCAATCATAACCTGGCGCCCAGGCCCATCGCCCGCCCGTAAATTCGTTATGAATCCAACGACCGTAATGAAAGGCCATATCGCCCCACGGATAATCCGACTGCCAAAACCAGCCAGCTTCCGTAAACTGCCAATGACCCGCGTCCATATAAGGCCTCCACGCGGGATTGTTAGCTTCCGCCGGAAGCCAGGCCGCGCCGATTCCCGGCACGTCAATCCATTGACCATACGGCGTCAGATGGGCCTGGAAATAATCAATCGTGGGCTTTTCGGGAGGCGCCGTCATGACGGCGGCCGGGGGCGGCTCCGGCACCGGAGCCCCGGATGGGGAGGCACCGAGCAAGGCCGCCAGAACTGGTTGGGATACACCTTGCTGGTTGAGATAAAGCAAAGCGTCAGCGCTCGTCGGATAACTTTTGCCGGAGGTCTTGATGTAGGACACAATGACCTCGTCCGACATGTGGGCTTGAGTGAATTTGACAATCTCCTGCAAATTCTGCCATGTGTCCCCAGCCGGTTGAGCGTGGGTGGCGGACCCGGCCAAGAGCACGGCTGCGGCGGCGAGAGTGGCGATCCAAATACTTGCTCCGTAAGCACTTCGAGTCCTGAAATTTTTAATAATCATAAATTCATTTTCTAAAATTTGTAAACGAGCGAGGTGATCAGCTTGAGATCATTCTTGAGCCTGTCGGCGGCGGGAACGTTGTTGTAACTATCCTGCAAGACCGAGCGCAAACTCAGCTTGTTGCTCTTATTCAGGCCCACTTCGATGCCCACTTCCGCAATGGCGAGATAATTATTAAAGCGATTAACCTGGGGCAGAACCTTGAAGTCCTCCCAAGCCTTGGCATGCGGGCTAATTATGTAATGGAATTTTTCCTCGAGACGCAGCGTCGCGAAACTTTCGGAGTTGTCCCCCAGTTGCTCCTTGATGTAGCCGGGGCCGATTTCGCCGCTCAAGTCCGCGGTTTTATTGGTAATGAAGAAGTAGCCAAGACCGGGGGACAGAGACAGTCGGTACTTGATGTCGGCGATGCCATCGTGGAAGCCATCAATCCGCCCGAAAGCATAAAAGCCGTTCCCGAAGAACCGATTATACTGAGAGAAACCGTGGAGGGTTTCCGCATTCTCGGTGTTTTTGGCGGCATTGGGAGCCTTGATTTCACCATAAAGGCCGTCAGCCCCAAACGCCAAATCATTTTGGAGCCATTTCTTCTCGGTAGCAGCCGTGAAAGAGGCCATAGTGGTATCGGTGTTGCCTCGCGCGATGGTCACCCCGAGGGAGATGCTGCTTTTCCAAGGGTTGGCGTTGGTTGTAACGATGGGGTGGGCCATCGCGCCGTTCGTGGTGGCGGTGGCTCCGTTGGTTTTGATGGTGATAACGGTGGTAGTCGTTGTCGTGATGGTGTTGCCATTCGTTGTCGTCGTCGTGGTGACATTGGTTGTCGTGCCATTCGTTTGGCCCCGGCCGGCAACCACTACAGCCAGCAGGATGGTGACCAACAACAACGGCATTATCTTCAAAGAGTACTGCTTCATGCTTTCGTGTCCGGCTCGATTTTTGATTTGAGCCGATACGGCGGCTCCGGCTTCTCAGTGCAGGGAATAACAGGAAGGGGAAATCCATCCGAATGGAAGTCGCTGGCCTAGTAAACTTAGCTCCTTTGGCTGCCTCAGCCTAAGCCGCGCCCCATCCCGAGCAAGAAGAATCGCCGAAAATCGCACCAGCCGGGTTGAGGAGAACACGTCAGCATTAGGTCACGGCTCGAGTTTCCGAGGATCCTCAATTTCGTCGGCCATTCCACTGAAAACAGCGAAGAACCGGAAATCAACGATTTGCGTGGACTCATTCTTGGGTTCGTTTTTCAAAATGACCGTTTTTCGCTCATGGCCTTTTCAATGCGTAACTTAATAATGATAAGCTATTTACATCCATTTTCACGCGAGACATTCTTGGGTTCGTTTGGTAAAAACGTACTTTTACGCTCTTTTTTCCATCCACCACAAATGCGCGGAGTTCTTCCCGCCCCGCACGTTTATACGCGCAGCCTGCCGCCTTCGTCGGCAGCCAGAATTCCACTTTTGCGTCATCTGCCAGGCGCAATTTCGCGCCAGTGACCGCAATCTCGCGGACGACGAGTCACTTACCACCGTCACCCTTTATGTCAAAGAACATGCGCCATGGCGCCTCATAAGCCAAACATACCACATTTAGATGAAATTGCAAATATAAAGTTTTTAGCGGGGTTCTTCGCTGTTTTCAATGGAATGAAAGAATCGCCTCTACATTTAGCTCCACACGGCCAGCTCTTCAATCCCACCGGGATTGAATCATTTAGCCCAGGGTTGCCCGATTCCTAGAGGGCTACCCTGGGGTCAAATGCAAGATCGCCAACAACCCTGAAAGGGCTGCATCGCAAGAATTTACGAGCGGGATGAATATGTTCTCTCACCCAGCGTAGCTCGTGCCTCGCAACGCTGGGCTGAGAGATTCAATCCCGTTGGGATTGACGCAACGAAAGAGATGATCCTCAATTTCGTTGGCCATTCCATCGAAAACAGCGAAAAACCTTTAGCGGCGAATGCAGGCCGCAAATTTTGCATGACAGCGGCGATTTTGACGGCGCCGCCACCAGTTGACCCCGCAAGTGCGCCGTGCTACGGTACATGCCATGAACGAGAATACGTTTGGCCTCGTCATGTTTGAAGTCATCTCCATGTCGGGGTTGACACTTATTATGTGTCTGCCGCTGCTTAGTGGCGCGGTGGAAATGAACGGCGTTTATGGGATTCGGACCAGGAAGGCGTTCAAGAGCAAGGAAAACTGGGATGCGATCAACCGATTTGGCGGCAAAGCATTCCTGATTTTTTCGATCTTTTATGCGCTGTTGATGGTTCCCTTGGCCATTCATTTCCGCGCCAACCCCGACATCCTTGGGTGGATATCGTATTCGCCAATTCTGTTCATTTTGCCCGGCATTTCGATTTCCGTTTTCCAATCGAAGCTGCCGTGAATTCCGCTGGCGCAGGAAAGACTCGTTCCTCTAACACTAAGCCGTATCCATGCAGTTGAAGATCCAATGATAAAGAAATTGAGACAGGATGAACAGGATAATTCTCTGACTAAATCTCTACCACCTTATGGTGAAACTTGGTTCTCCCGCCGCAGAAACCGTTTTTCCATCCTGTAAATCCTGTTAATCCTGTCAAATTTCCAGCCTCTTAACTGCATGGTTACGGCTAAGGCCGGAGAAAACGGCCGGTCCGACTTGACCCCTCAAACTCGGCCTGCTTAAATTGCGCCCCACCAGGAATATTTGAAAAAACCTCTTGACGACATTGGCCATATATCGTAAATACAATGTAATGACAGCGGTAAATACATTGTAAGCACAAAGCATGGCCAATTGATTTACTTATGGAATTTGACTGGACCAATCCACCGTTTAATCTTGATAACTCCCTGACTTTGCAGGCGATTGAGGAGTCGTTTGAAGACCCGTTTGCGGTTCGGTTGCTCCCGGATTCACCCCGGTTTGCGGTCCAGGCGCGCTTTTTCAATCTCGGCGCGGCGGCGGATGGTTCGGGCATTTTCACGGTTTATCGGACTAATGGGAAACAGGCGCGCGTGATTTTCGCGCGTCCATTTGAGCCGGAGGATCGCTTTTTTTATCAGCGAAAGCTCACGCAGTCGCTGGCCCAATGATATAACGCATTATGAATGCCATTTCCAGTTGGGATGAAGTTCCGCTCTTCGACCGTGAAGAGTCCGAGGCGGCGTACTGGGCTGAGTACCGGCTTGAAGTGCGGTTGATGGAGTCCTCGGCCACGGCCAGCAATGAGTTGTCCGATTCGATTACGATTACTTTGCGGATTGATCCTCGGATGCTGGCGCGCATCAAGCGGCTGGCCCGCTCGCGCTATCTTAATTACCAAAGCATGATCAAACAATGGCTCAGCGAACGAATGGAACAGGAGATGCGGGATCAGAAGATGGGAAATCGTTCGGCTAATGGATAACAACCACGATGAACATTAACGAAAATAAGTCCAATCGCTCGCCCATAGCAGGGTGTATCATTGAGAGCTTTGCACGAACCCCTCTCCCTGCCCTCTCCCCGATACACTGCGAGAGGGTGGCCTTAGCCCGAACGATTCAGTTGAGGGAGAAGACTCGCCCTCACCCTGGCCCTCTCCCCCTGGGAGAGGGTATGTTCTCCGACAGGTCTGGAAAAGGTCACTGGACGGTGATTTTGACCCATCGCTGCAGACAATTCTCCCTCTCCTTGGAGGAGAGGGCTGGGGTGAGGTCGAGTCTTCTCCCTCAACTGAATCGTTCGGGCTTAGGCCGGGAGGGGGGGGCGTGCTACAGTCGTTTAGGCAGCACCACTTTGGCCTTTACTTTGATCGAAATGCTCACGGTCATTACGATCATGGCGATTGTCGCCGCGCTGGTCGTCACCATGGGCGGGGCCGCCAAGCAAAAGACGAGAATTACGCAGGTGAAGGGCGACCAATCGAAGTTGCTGACGATGATCAACAATTACCATGAGAAGCTGGGTTACTACCCGCCGGATAACGGTTTGCTCGTTAGCGCGCCCGGTCCGCAAGTCTTCGGCGGCGCTTACGATGGCTTGGCTGCCACCAATCCCCTGCTCTACGAACTAATCGGTGGCACCAACAATGCCTTGGGGACCAGCAACTTGTTTGTTTTCAACTCCACCAATGCCAGCAGTCTCCTTTCACCATCGGACTTTAGCACTGTTTTCAACCGGGGGGGTGTCGGCAACAGCGATCCCACTGAACCGCATGACTTTTTCCTCCCTGGCCCGTCGCCTAAGGAATACACTAACTATGCTTTGGCTTCAGCCGGTGGGCCTCCGATTTGCGGTCTGGTCGTTCCAGTTGAACTCACGAATGTCCTCAAGCCTAATTTCTGGCATTACGACTCCTCCAGCACCAATCGGCATAACATGACTAGTTTCGACCTTTGGGCTGAATTTTCCGTCGGCGGCAAGCTTTACACCAACGGCAATTGGTAACTTCACCATGAAATCCACCGCAAAAAGCAAATCTTCCCCGCAGCGCCTGCCGGTGCAGTGGCTGGATTCCCCCGCGGTGGGGCCGCTGATGATTTTCCCCTCTAGCGGTTTAACGGCTCGGCAGGAGCCTCGCCCCACCGAAATTCCTGCCGTGCAACCGGATTGTCTTGGTCGGGCGAGGCTCCAGCCGAGCCGGACTTATGCGAAAAGGGTGGGGCAGGACCGCTCGCGGATGGCTTTCACTCTGCTGGAATTGATGATGGTCATCGCCATCATCGGGTTTGTCGCGGGGATGACTCTGTCGCACATCGGCAATTTCGGCCACGCCAATTCGATGTCGGCCGCCGCACGGCAAATCCAGGATGACGCGGCCCTGGCCCGCCAACTGGCCATGACCAAGCGCTCGACGGTTTACATGGTGTTTTTGCCGCCCGAGTTTTGGACCAATGCCGCTTACGCCAATGTCCAATTCAATCCCCAAGAGACCAATTTGATGATGCACCAATATGCCGCCTACGCCTTGGTCAGCCTCTCCTCCGTCGGCGACCAACCGGGGAAGCATACCCCGCGTTACCTGACCGATTGGCGGTATCTGCCAGACGGTGTTTTTTTCGCGCCGTTCGAATTTGGATTGAGCAACAACGCCTACTACAATATCACGACCACCAACACTTTGAGCGGCACGACGAACCAAAACGTGGTTTACGGTTGGAGCTCAGTCACGGGCGTCCCCTTCCCTTCGCTTTATCCGCCCAACACCTTGACGATGACCTTGCCGTGCATTGCCTTCACCCCGCAAGGGTCGCTGACGACTCCTTATACCAATCAATACATCGCCCTGGCGCGCGGCAGTATTTTCTATCCGACAGACACCAACGGCGTGCCCTTGTTCGGGCCGGCGAACCTCGCCGAATCGCCGGCGAATAACGATGTAAACAACCCGAACCTGCTCCAGATTGACTGGCTGACAGGTCGAGCCACTTTAGTACAGAATCAATTCCAATGAAATTTTGCTCGAACATTCGTTCAGCAGACGCCAAGGAAATGCGCCGCCAGGGCGAACTGGCCTTCACCATGGTCGAGATTGCTCTCGCCATCGGTGTGATCGGTTTCGCCCTGGTGGCCATTATTGGCATCCTGCCCGCCGGCATGAGCGTGCAGAAGGACAATCGCGAAGATACTGTCATCAGCCAGGACGCGCCTTATTTCCTGGATGCCATCCGCAACGGCGCGCCGGTCGGCAATGGCACGACGGTCAATACCTACGGATATTTAGTGAATAATAACGGCTATGAACTGGCCCAAAGCGTGGATTTCCTGACCAATTATGTGCAGCAAATCCGCTTTGACTTTATTGTGGATGGCGTGGCCAACCCGACTCCAATCGTCCCCTACATCTTTAGCAATTTTACCAGTGGCGCGGAAATCATCGGTCTGCTGACGACGCCGCAGACCAATTACTTTTCGCCCTACTTTCCCTCCAACTATTTCGATGTCACTGCCACCGTGCGGGCCTTGAGCGGGCCAGCCACTTCGCAGCAAAGCGGGACGAATAGCGGGTTGAACAACTTCATCGCTTTCACTTACAAATTGGAGGTGATGGTGACGCCGTTCAACAGCTTTGCCTATGCCACAACTAATTATTTGGCCCCGAACATGGATTTCAACCAATCCAATATATGCTTCTCCAGGTGGGTCGCGACGACCCCCGGGGCTCAATGGAACGGCACCAACATCCCGGGCGCCGGCTCATTAACCTACAATCTCTTCGACGTGCGGCTGCGTTTCAGCTGGCCGGTTTTGCAGAACGGAAATGTCGGCCCGGGGCGGCAGACCTATCGCACTTTGGTGGCGGCGCCATTAACCGAGGTCAAAGGGACAAATTGGTGGTTTTTCCAACCGCAAACGATTGTCAGTCAACCACCCCCTAATTTGTGAAGACATCATCGCCTATCCGAATATTGTCCCTTTGTTCGGGGAGCACACGTGCCCTCGCGTGTGGTGTTTGGCGCCCCGCCAAACACAGTCCTTGCAGGCCTGATTCGGTCGGCGAGGCGCCGACCGATACACGCGAGGGAATCAGAACAACACAAGAGCGGCCCGCTTTGCGGGCTGCGTGTGCTCCCCAGCCCCGGAATGCGGGGTTGACCATCCTGGAGATGCTGGTTTCCACGGCCATGCTCTCGTTCATTGTCCTGGGCCTCACGGCGATGTTGATTCAGACGCAAAAGGCCTTCAAGACCGGCATCAAACAAAACACCGTGACCGACTCCGGCCGCACCATCGTGGACATGATCACCAGCGACTTGCGGCAGATGTCCGATTCGCAAAACACGAACCAGTTTGTCCAAGGCGATGTTTATTCCAATGCCAATTTCAACTTCTACTGGGAAGCGCCCAACATCGGGATTACCAATTACCTGAACGGCTATGCCATCCGCACCAACGAGTTGGATGAGTTCTTCATTCTGGAACATACCAACACCACCTGGGTTGGCGTCGGTTATGCGGTCAGCAATTATCCCGGGGTCGCCGTCGGATCATTATATCGCTACGAGACGAACTGGACCAGTTTGGCGCCTACTTTTACCAACGACCTTTTTTCGGCGTTTCTCACCAATATCACCGGCTCAAATTTCTCGACCAACTATTGGCATAAAATCGCCGATGGTGTGATTGATCTGAGAATTCAGCCCTTTGACCAGAATGGGAATATCAACGAGTATGCTTACGTGACCAATGCTACCGGCTCTTATTATTATGGTTACCCGATTTACCCCACGTTTGAAATAACAAATTCCGTGACCAATATCCTGCCCTACAGCGTGGAGCTTGAATTCGGGATTCTGGAGCCGGACACACTGGTCCAGGCGCGCGCTTTGGCGGGCAATTCGATTGCGCTGACCGGTTTCCTGTCCAGCAACGCCGCGCCTAACATGGAGATTTTCCGTCAGCGCATCACCATCTCCGCCGCCATACGATGAACTTGAATTTACAGAAAGTGCCAGCATCCATCCGCTGCCGTCGGAGCGCTTCGCCCTTGCCTGGAAGACCGCTTCTTAATCCTAATCTTAGTCTCACCGAGTTAAAACGAGAGAGATTAGGATTACGATTTAGCCGGAACAATTCACCCGAGGATGAGGCTCTCCCTCACCCTAACCCTCTCCCCCAGGAGAGGGAACAAACTGATACTGCGCTGGAAAAAATTATAGCGCGTTGGTCCTCGCCCATCGCTGGAAAAACTTCTCCCTCTCCTTGGGGAGAGGGCCGGGGTGAGGGAGAGCGTTTCTCCGCCACTGTATCGTTACGGTCAAGAGACTCGGATGGCGTCGCGCTGGTCATCACCTTGCTGATGCTTTCGGTCATCACGTTTTTGGCCATTGCCTTTTTGGCCATGTCAAACCGCAACCGATCTGCCGTTAGCGCAACATTGGACATAGCCAACGCGCGCTCCATGTCCGAAGCCGGCAACGCGCGCGCACAGGTGGAGATTGTGGCGCAAATGCAGGCGCACGGCGACGCGCTCTTCTACGATTACATGGTTTCGCGCAATTGGATTAATACCAAAGGCTACAACTACCAGGAAACCACCAACGACCCGAACAATGTCAATTACGATTATTTGATCAACGGATCGTTCTTCAACAACTCGAACAACGGCAACGCCTGGGCGCAAAACATCGCCAATTTGTGGTATGATCCCCGCCCGCCCGTGTTCATCGTGACCAATCCGGCTTACCCCAACAATTCAGATTTTCGCTTCTGGGTGGACATTAACCGCAATGGCCGCTTTGAAACCAACGGCTACGGGCCGACCATTGACGATTTTGGCAATGCCAGCACCATCAACACGTTTTTGAACGGCGAGCCCGAATTCATCGGAGTGCTCCGGGATCCGTTGCATCCTCATTCCAGCAGCAACCTGTTTATCGGCCGCTACGCCTATTTGGTGCTGCCCGTCGGCAAGACGCTGGATTTGAATAATATCGGCAATTTTCTCAAGGCCAACTACGTGGATAACGTAGGTGGGCCGGGTAACGTTCCCATCAACACGGCTAACGGAACAAAAATCGGCGACGGCTTTGCGCGCGATCAGGGAATCGGTTCGTGGGAACTTAATCTGGCTGGAGTGCTGGATACGGTCAGCCCTTGGGCTTACGAGTTCGTGCCCAGGGGTTATCCAGGTTATTTGAGTCTGCTAGGCCCTTACACTTACAATCCGCCCGCCGTAGGAAATCAAAGCGCCAATTTCGGGAATGCATTTGATGACGCACAGGCCATGCTCCATTACCGTTATGAGCCGGCTAGTTACAGGTTGGCTCCGCTCGTAGCTTCGCCAGGTCTGAGTTTCTCGAATTACCTGGATTACTACAGCAATATGATGGACATCTTTTGCATCCAATCTCCGCAGACGGCTCCATTTGATTACACGAACTACCCTTTGCAACTGCTTTCAGCAGGAACCTATCAGACTTACGCGCAGGGCCTTAATTATCCCTGGCCGGGCAGTTACCAAACCAACCAATTTTTCGATATTCAGGACCTGTTCGATACGAATAAAACATCCATGTATTTCACCAATCGAATGATGCTGGCCGCGGAGCGCACCAACACGTTTGACCGCTATACCTTCCAGCGTTTGCTTTCCGTCGTCGGGATGGGTTCCAGCCCGGAATATGGCGTGTGGGTCAATGGCGATTACAATGGGCTTGGCTATCCAAACACGGTCTTCCGGCAAAACGTGCTGCGAACGAAGGTCAACGTAAACTACAACAATACATCCCAAATCACAAACTCCAAAGCGCCCTACGCTGCCATGCCCACCAACCTGGTCCCGTGGACGCCGCTGGGCTTTTTCACCAATGCCGCCGAGTTGCTTCTGCGCTCGCAGACCTTCGGTTACACCAATTACTTCAACGGCACGACCAACATAAATTTGACGCAGGCGCCCATCTTCAGGCAATTCGGGATCACCAACATCCCGATCTACCAGTCGAATCAACCGGGCATTCGTTACAATGCTTCTGTTCACCGAATGTTGCAGCTGGCCGCGAATATTTATGATGCAACGATAGGCAGCAATTATGAGTCTACTGCATACAATCTCCCTCCGTATAAAGGCTATATTCCGCCGCCGGTCCGGCATCCGTCCGTTTTCCGTCCCATTTTCGCCGCCACCAATGTTGGAACAACCAATGTTGGCATCAATATCGTTGGGTACGTCCAGGTGTCGAACGCCACTTTAGCCTCTATCCAGCTCTCTTACCCGTTCTATGATATGCCCACAGCCGCGAGCATTTTAGTGGCGAATCCAACACTTACGAATTTCAACATTTGGGGGGTGCCTTGGGTGGTCGGGGCCAATCAGGGGCTTCCCCAATTCTACCAGTATAGTTATCAAAACAGCGTGTTATTTGAACGAAAACTGCTCTTTGCCAGAGCTATTGTGAATGGCGCGCCGGACACAAATCATCCGCCCGCCTTCACTAACCAGTTTTATTGCATGTGCATCTCCAACAACTTCGGTATGGACGCTTGGAACCCGTACCCCACACCATTCACCGGAACGAACGGCACGACCTGCTTTATCTCAAATTATATTACCGTCCAATTTACCAACAATTACAATCAGGGCACCAACGTGACCATAACCAACGTCTTCCAACCGCTCGTGCCGCTATTCTGGGCTGGATGGCAGAAAGGAATGAATGATACAAACGGATTTATAACGTTTCTGCAGACAAACGTGCTCACATTGCCACCTTGTTATTATTCAGAGTTTTCCAAGCAATTCATTTTTTTCACGAACGGCATTATTTCATCCAATGGTTTCCTGCCGACCGATCTAAGTCAGAAGGGTTGGCCAGTGCATAATTGGACGCTAAATATAACCAATCACGTTGTTTACGCCTTATTTGACGGCTCTCCATCCACCGGAGGAGCTTTGCTGGACTTCGTAAATCTTGGCCCGTTTGGAAATTCCGTGAACATTCAGCAAGCCATTGGCACAAACTATAATCCTTCTAATCCAGGTGGTGTGCTGGGCCTCGGCAGCCCAGCCGGCAATCCATGGACCGCAGGCAATGCCACAGATCTGCCCGGTTCCCCGATGTCGATAGGCCTGATTAACCAGATCAATAACAGCCTCGATGTCCCGAAGAATACTTACTACAACAATCTTAATGGCATCCAGACCAACACGGCCGGCGCGTATTTCGCGTCGCCTTTTGAGCCCAGCAACGTCCTCTACCAATTAGTCCAATACGTGGCGAACGATCCGATGGTTCATTATACGGCTGATGACTTGATCCTGCCAAACCAAGCAGGTGCCGCATCCGTGAACATCCCGCCTTTTCCTATTCTCACTAATAATCTTGGGAAGGCCAACAGGATGCGCTATTTCCCTTGGGGCGCGAACGACACTGTCGGTCCCAACATGCTCTTCAAAGACCCGCAGGTCTATGGAGCAACCAATTGGAATTTTCCAACAAATAAATTCCCCGGCATCGGCTGGCTCGGCCGGGTCCACCGTGGAACACCCTGGCAAACGGTTTACTTGAAGGCGGATACTTCCGCAGGAACATCAAATTTCGTATGGACCGGCTCTGCGAATAGTTGGGTCGTTTCTCCCTGGTTTGGCCCTCTAAATGGCGAGCCCTGTCCCGAAACTTATCCAACGAACGACTGGCCTTTGGTGGATCTGTTCACTGCCACTCCGAACGATAACGCGGCTACCGGCTTGTTGTCTGTTAATCAAACCAACGATGCTGCCTGGGCGGCTGTTTTCGCCGGCGTCATCGCGCCCACCAATAGCACCAACGGAACTCAGATCATGCCCCTGAACGATGTTTCCAATCTGGTGGATGCAAATGCGCCTTTTACCATCAACTCTCTCCGGAACACCACAAACTATGCGCCTAACGGCGTTTTCCACAAAGTGGGAGACATTCTCGCAGCCGCCGCGCTCACAACTCGATCGCCGTTCATGCTGGCCAACAACAACGGTGTATATCCCTTAAATTGCACTGACGAAATTGTGGAGCGCATACCGCAACAAACCCTTTCATTGTTGAAGGTAGGCGAGCCGCAATTTGTCATTTTTGCCTGGGGCCAGGCGCTCAAGCCCAAGGGACCGCCCTATCTGGGCGGCGGGATAAATAATGGCATCTACACCAATTACGACATCACCGGCGAATTCCTCACCCGCACCGTCTGCCACCTCGTGCGGACCAACGGCCTTAGAATGGTCATTGACAGCTATAACGTCGAAAACGGCAGTAATTAACCACGCCATGATGATGCTCGAACAGGAAAAGGCGCGCTCGCGCAGAGACGCGGAGAACGCAGAAGAAATTCTTAATCACGAATTTCTCGGATTGGACGGATGGGTATCGTGGCGTTCGTCATCACTGGCGCATCTCTGCGTTTGTAAAACGAACCCCTCTCCCTGCCCTCTCCCCACCCACGCGAAGCGTCTTGCGACAATTTGTACTGATCTGCAGGGAGAAGGTAGCCGAAAGCCGGGAGAGGCGTTCGTTGGGTCTCACCGCAACGTCGTGTCACCCGTGAAATCCGTGGTGGCATTTCTTGGTGCCCAGCTTGGTTCTCTGCTTCCTCTGCGCCTCTGCGCGGGACGACAGCAGGGTGCCGATTCCACTGGCCAAAACGCACTTTTTCCGTTAGGTTTACCTGCAAGTTCGTCTAATTTAGGAGGATATAATGCGATTTAGGCCGCGAACATGGTTGTTGGTCAGCCTTTTTCTTTTCGCCGCGTCGTACTGGGTTTGGAATTACGCTGAAAAGCTCAACGCCGAGCGGCGCACACCTGCGGCCCAACCAACACTGGCCCCGCGGCCCGTCACGCCGGCTCCGCTGAGCAAAGTCGCAAAGGCTCCCGCTCCGGCCAAGCCCAAGTCCTTGATCGTGAGCAACACTCGCATGAGCGGGAAGCAATTGCTCCGCAGCAATCACGCCATCCTTCTGCGCAATGCTTGGATTGATACCGACCGCCCCTTGAAACTGGACATCCCCGCTCATTTGCGGGCCACGGGAGCTCCGGGCAGCTATATCGTGCAATCATCGGGGCCGTTTGACCAACGGTTCCGGGACCGCCTGGCGCGTGATGGCGTAAAATACATTTCGTATATTCCCAATAACGCGGCGCTCGTCGAAGCCACGCCCGAGCAAGCCCGGCAAATGGCCAGCGATGAGGCGTTTCAAGCCGTGCTGCCCTACGAACCGTACTACAAGCTCGCCACTCCCCTCTTGCCGCTGGCGGTCGCGCAAGACCAGCCTCTTTCCCAGCCACTCAATGTCACGACCTACCCCGGACAACGCGACGCCGCCCTGGCTTCGTTGCAGGCCTTGGGAGCGCAATTGATGGGCGAGGAGAATGGCCCCTTCGGCACGACGCTCTCAGTCATGATTCCGCCGGGGAAATTGGTGGCGGTGGCGCAATTGCCCCTGGCGCAGGAAATTGAGCCTTACGCGCCACGCAGGTTGCTCAACGATTTAGCCCGCGTGACAATGGGTATCGCATCCAACACCCTTTACTCGACTCCCAATTATCTCAACCTGACCGGCTCCAACGTGACCGTCAACATGAACGACACCGGCGTGGATTCTCTGCACCCGGATTTCAAAGGCCCCGGCGGAACGACTCGCCTTGAAGGCGCGCTCGCCGCTTTGACCGATCAGACCACCGGGCATGGCACGCACGTCGCCGGCACAATCATGGGCAACGGCAGCATGTCCAGCAACGTCACCGTCATTGTGCCGGGCGAAACCAATACCGGCGTCGGTTTCCAGGGCAAAGCCACCAACGCCATGTTGTTTGTGCAAACGCTGGGCTTGGTGGTCGGGACAACGCTGGACGAGGCTTTACAGCAAGGAGGATCATTGCTTTCGGACGCCGCATTGCAAACCAACGCTTCCACGCAACTGGGGCCAACCAATTTGATTTCAAACAACAGTTGGGGTTACGCAAACATTCAGAGCTACGACATGCACGCGGCCCTCTGGGATCAGGCCACGCGCGACGCCCAACCGAATATACAAGGCGAACAGCCGCTGCTTTTCGTCTTCGCCGCCGGCGACGGGGGCAACGGCAATGTCAACGGCTTGGGTGGAGCGGAAGGCACAATTATTTCCCCGGCGACGGCCAAAAACATCATTACCGTTGGGTCTCTTGACGAGGCTCGTTTCATTACCAACAACGTGGATATCGACGACCAGACCAACCAAGTCTTTTTTGACTGGACCGATAATGACAACCTGGTGGCTTGGTTTTCCGGCTGTGGTAACATCGGCCCCGGCATCGAAGGGATGTTCGGACGCTTCAAGCCGGATGTAGTGGCCCCTGGCATGTTCACCATTTCGTGCCGCGCGACCAATTACGTTGATCCGACCAACGCCACTACCGTCACGAATTTTCCCTACCCGAACCAACTGGTCTTGCCGGGACAAGTCAACGAATACTCGATTGCGATTCCGGTGGATACGGCTGAGTTGATCGTCGCCGTCACCCCCAATGCGAATTCGCCCACACCATTTCCAGACCTTCCTATTTTGGGAGACATCGTCAGCCCTCCCGTCACGGTGTTGAGCACGAGCGATTTCCTGGTCATGTCCAACCAGTTGGCAGGGGCGCCTGAGTGGTATTTTGGCATCGCCAACCCCGGCTCGAATCAGCCGGTGTCGTATGATTTGACGTTTTACCTGCTGGAGACCAACGACCTGGGCGTAGCCACCACCAATCCGCTCGGCTATTACAACGTCATCAGCAATCTCAATAGCGTGCTGAAACCCTACTACGTCTATCAATACGGCACCAGCCAGTCGGCCGGGGCGGTATCGGGCATGCTGGCCTTGATGCAGGAATTTCTGCAAACGCAGATGAACCCTCCCATCACCAATCCTGCGCCCGCCCTGCTCAAGGCCATGCTGATCAACGGCTCGCGCAGCGCTGAACAGCAATATGACTTCGATACGCAACCGCTGGGTCCCAATGAGCAAGGATGGGGCTTGCCCAACCTGACCAATTCTCTGCCAGCCTCGCTCACTAATTCCTCCGCCACCTCCGCCACCTCCATGCTCTTGGTCAACCAATCAACCAATGACGCGTTGGCGACCGGGCAGACCATGAGTTTTACCGTCAATTGCGGTGATACCAATATAACCAATTTCCCCTTTCGCGTGACGCTGGTGTGGACGGACCCGCCGGGCGACCCTGCCGCCGGCCTCGCGCTGGTCAACAATCTCGATCTCCTGGTCACGGATGCGTCGGGCAGCAACATTTGGATCGGCAATGATTTTTTCAGCGGGGACACCTTTACGGAACTCAACACGGGCGATTTGCCCGACGTGATCAACAACGTCCAGAATGTTTATATTGACAGCGGCAGCACCAATGCCCCCATCGAGTTTCCGCTGACCGTGACGGTGCTCGGCATGAGGGTCAACGTGAATGCCACTTCGACGCTGACCAACCTCATCGCGCAGGATTTCGCGCTGGTCATTTCCAGCGACGACACGGCTCTCACCCAGCCACTTAGCATGACGAGCAATGGGCCTACTTTCACGCCGCCAGCCAACTTGGCGGCGCTAATAGGACCTCAATTCACCAATGCTGCGGGCGCGCCGCTGCTGGCGCCGCCCTTCTGGGGCTTCGCCCAGAGCAACTACGGATTGGTGACCATCGCCAACAGCGGCGTGCCCCTGTTGCACCAGCGAGTCGGCGCCAACGAGCCGAATCTTTACACCAATGGCGTCTTATACACGAACGCCGGCTTCAACACCTATGCTTCTCCCGCAGGCACCAATGGAAATCAGTTTCAATGGCATTTCTTTGTCTTCACCAACAACGTGGTCACGAACGGTATAGGTGTAGCCAGTAATGTGGCCTTCACTACGTTTGAACCTCCCGATCTGGCCACCCAGATTTCCCCGCGCACCAATGGGGCTGACCTCGACCTTTATGTCTCGACCAATCCCGCCTTGACCAACCTGGATCCCACGGCGTTCGCGGAAATGACGACCAACGATATGTCTCTTGGCCGCAGTGGGAACGAAACGGTCATTTACACCAACTCCGTCAACGGCGAAGTGTATTATGTCGGGGTCAAATCCGAAGATCAGGAGGCGGGAGATTTCGGGTTCTACGCCGTGGCCCAGACGAATTCATTCAGCACTTCGAATCCAAATGGCAGTGTGACCGCCACCGGCACCGGCCTGCCCGTGCCCATACCCGATAGCCAAACCGGCCCACCAGCCATGGTTTTTGCGTTCCTGGTCAACCCGAAGAATCCGCAGATGATTTTACGCAACGTCACAGTGCAAACGGGCATAGAACATGGCAATCCCAGCGACCTCCTTGGCACACTGCAACACCTTCAGACCCAGGATGTCCTCAATTATTACTCAGGACCGAAGGGCGGCTTCACTAACACCTACAATGATCTGGGGGACAATTCGACGCCAGGGTCGGTCAATTCCGACGGTCCAGGCTCGCTCAAGAGCTACATCAGCACGCCTGGCCAGGGCATGTGGATGCTGACGGAATCGGACAACGCACTATTACAGTCTGGACAAGTCAATTTATTTAGCGTGACCGGTTATCCACAGCCGTTGACGTTGGGGTTCATCGTCAACATCGGGCCACAGCAGTGGTATGATGATTATGTAGTTGTGCCCAATGACGCGACCAACATGACCATCTCCGTTTCCTACATCTCCGGCACCGGTCCTGTCGCCGTAATCATTGAAGCCGACTGAATCCTGATTCGTGATGAAAAT
>Ga0206858_1131_pt1 | contig 19474 bp, 18 predicted proteins | sample Alteio_BWOrgCont_46_FD_152622 | JGI IMG/M metagenome (GOLD analysis project Ga0206858, IMG submission 152622) | Enriched cells from forest soil in Barre Woods Harvard Forest LTER site, Petersham, Massachusetts, United States -... | ecosystem: Environmental > Terrestrial > Soil > Temperate forest >... | reverse complement strand
TTCCAGCTCTGGCCACCATTCCAATGGAATATCATGGACCAAATACATTTTTTATTGATCTTTGTTGCAATTGGCCTTGCCTATTTAGGGGTAGGTTTGCACATCGGTAAAAAAGTCAAAAATAAAACAGATTATTTCCTTGCCAGTCGCACTTACGGTGTTTTTGCCGTGACTTTCACTTTGGTTGCCACCCAAATTGGTGGCGGCATGATTTTGGGTACTTCAAATGAAGCTTATGAATTTGGTATTTATGGCATGGTTTATTCGGTTGGTATAGTGCTTGGATTTATCATATTAGCTTTGGGGCTAGCACATAAATTACGTGGCTTTAATGTAGCGACCACGGCCCAATTATTTGAAACCCAATATGATTCAACATTATTACGTAAAATTGCTGCAGTGATGATGATTTTATCTTTGTGTGGCATTTTAACTGGGCAAGTCGTCGCTTCGCGCATGTTTTTAAATGGTTTAGGTTTAGGCAATGAAGCCATTTTTTTAGCGCTCTGGATCTTTGTTATTTTTTATACGGTGATGGGAGGGCTTAAAGCCGTAGTATTGACCAATGTTTATCAAGCTGTTTTTATTATTATTTTATTTTTAGGGTTATTTATCTGGGCACAAACTCATTACCCAGTAGGTGCCCTGGACTGGACGCCTAACCCTGCACTATTGGCTGAAACATTTAACTGGCAAACCTTAGTGCCCATATTATTATTGCCCATGCTATTTTGCATAGTTGAACAAGATTTAGCGCAACGATTTTTTTCAGCGCGTACCCAAAGTGTGGCAACATTTGCTGCTATTGGCGCTGCAGTACTGATTTTAATATTTGCGTTTATGCCGACTTATTTTGGTATTTTAGGTAAACAATTAGCCATTGATATTCCTGAAAATACCAGCGTGTTTATTGCTGTGATGAGCGCATTGGTGCCGGATATTGTTTTAGCGTTAATTGCGTGCGGCTTACTCTCCGCAATAGTGTCAACTGCAGATTCTCTATTATGTGCGATCAGCTCTAACCTTGCCCAAGATTTTGGCACGCTATCAAAAAATCCAAAAACGGAAGTTCGCATTTCACGTTTGATTACTTTAGCAGCCGGAACGATCGCTGTAGTGATTGCATATTACATGGATAATATTTTACAAGTATTAATTAAAAGCTATGAATTACCCGTCACTTGTTTATTTGCATCTATCTTTATGTGCTGTATTTTAAAACGCGTTTACAAATTGGCGGCAGTATTATCTGTATTTGCCGGTCTTATTTCCTTTATATTTTTCAAGTTTTATCCGACAACATTTCCAAATGAAGTGATACAAATCCTACTGTCATTCTTGGGTTATGGTGTGGGATGGATGATGGCTAGCAAACGTTAAAGCGAATTGCGTCTTGCAATAACACCAATATTTTCTTTATGAGACTGCATGAAATTCTGCATATAACTTATTTGATTTAAATAATTGAAGTCATGGGTAGTGATTCTGCCATTACTTTGCATATGGTTTAATAGATTTATGATGGATGTGTATTCATCAATTTCTTCTTGATAATCTACTGCTTTGCAGTTAATGCCCTCTAAATTTCCAGAAGAAAGTATAGATCTAAATTCTTTTTTTAAAAATTTTCCCTTTTCTAATAATGCTTGCGCGGATGTTAAAGCCACAGATAGTTGTTTTATTAAAGAATCAATATCATTTTTAAATTGAGCAGACATTTTTTACCTCATAGTGATATAACAGATAGAGTTGTTATCGGGTTGAGGTCAATAAAATTGAGCGGAAAATTATTATTGGATTATTAAGCGAGATTGGATATAGCGCTCGACTGTCTTACTTGGGTAATTTTTTTACCATCCCAGATATATTCTAAATGACATCCCTGAGTGGGAATGCTCATTGCTTTAGGGCGAAAAATAGCCACACAGTGAGAGTGGGGTTTTCTGACACTTGGATAATATAATCCCCATGCCTGTTTTTCACGTAAAGTTTTTGCAAATGTTTGACTGATAAAATATTGAGCAGGATCAGGATGCAATAATTCAGCATGTTTTTCTAATAAAAGAGTTTCTAGGGGTTGTTGAATCGTTGCAATATATTCGCGCATTTGAATTAAACAGGAGATTTCATTGGAAGCGCGCAAAAAAAGCTCGCGATGAAAAATAGTTTCGGCTATGGCCGTTGCTAATGAATCACCTGCATAATATACACCATAACTACCATCGGTGAATCGAGATACACCCGGATGAGTAAATGCGGCCATTAGCAGTGTAGCACCTGGGCCGAACACCCTATCATCGCGATGAATTAAATAAATATCACCTTGTTCGTTTTTTAAACGATCATTGGTCAGGCCTTCTAATTCAGCTAATTGTTCTAATTCTTCGGAAGATTCAACCCAATCAAATAATGAAATAGTGGGAAATCGAGTTGGAATTAAGCGATGTGTAGATAATCCAATCATTAATAGCCACGCCAAAAATCCAAAAATCGACGCACTTCTGCTAATCTCACCAAACTGCCTTCCAGCATATAACTTCTGGGAGTAATGCCATTAAAAGGTGCGAGCGTATTAGCACGATTAATCCAAGTCATGGCCTGTTGGCTATCAGTAAATAAAATACGTAGGGCTTTATAAATCCCCAATAAATATGAAATACGCTCTTTTTGATCGCGATTTAAGCGCACATTATGCTGCCCAAGCCCCTTATAATAGGAAGAATGCGGCATATCCCCCATCAAGCGCCGGCCTTCTTCCTGGTCAAATTGAAACCTTTGCACCAAGTTTTGAATCGCCTTCCAGGCGACCTGGTCAGAAATTTCTTTATTTATCAATGTATTTGTTTTCATATGGTTATTATAGTCTATATGTAGATTAATATCTATAAATGGATAACTATTTAAAGTTAAATATTTATTTAAAATTAAATATGATTGTGCCATACTGTACAGTATCGTTTTTTGATACTATGAATGTGGAGACTAATTATCATGATGGAATATAAGGGTTATATTGGAAAAGCTGAATTTGATGATGAGGCAGATATTTTTCATGGTGAAGTGTTATTAACGCGTGATGTAGTTACTTTTCAAGGACGTACAGTAAATAGTCTTAAAAAAGCTTTTCATGATTCAGTAGATGAATATTTAATCTTTTGTGAAGAACAAGGTGTTTCTCCAGAAAAACCATTTTCAGGAAGATTCGTATTAAGATTAAGTCCAGAAATGCATCGTCGTGTCGCTTTTGCAGCGAAATTAAATGATAAAAGTCTGAATGCTTGGGTTGTTGATATTATTAGTCAAGCGGCTACAAACCCAGTATAATAAATTTCTAATTATTTCTAGCAGGATTCAAGGATGAATAAAAAACATCAAAAAACTTTGCATGCAATTTTTTCAAACCCAGTGCAATCTAATATTTTATGGCATGATATAGAAGCTTTGTTTATGGCGTGTGGTGCACATAGGACAGAAGGAAATGGTTCTCGTGTCAATTTTATATTAAATGAAGTACGTGCAGTATTTCATAGACCTCATCCACAAAAAGAAACAGACAAAGGTGCAGTAAAATCTGTGAGAAAATTTCTTTTATCCGCAGAAATTGTACCTTTTCCAAATTAAGTATTAGCGCATTAACACAAATTCTTCTGCAATCGTTGGATGTATCGCTAGCGTATTATCAAAATCTGTTTTTGTTGCACCCGCTTGCATGGCGGTGGCGAAACCTTGGATGATTTCCCCGGCATGGCTGCCTACCATGTGTAGGCCTATTATTTTGCCAGTTTTTTTATCTTCAATTAATTTCATAAAGGTTTTTTCATCACTGCCAGTGAGCGTGTGTTTAAGCGCGCGAAATGTGCTGTTATAAACTAAAACATCGTCAAATTGTTCGCGGGCTTGTTCTTCTGTTAAACCTACGGTTGCGATATTGGGTTCGCAAAATACGGCTGTAGGAATCAGTGTGCTGTTGAGTGTTCTTTTGGTTCCGGCAAATAAATTATCGGCAACGATATGACCTTGTGCAATTGCAAGTGGCGTCAGTTGTGGTCCGCCTATCACATCACCTACAGCGTATATATGATCAATATGAGTTTGATAAGTCTTATTAACGATAATACTGTGATCATCACGTAAATTTAAATTAATATTTTCTAGTTTTAAATCTTGAATATTCGGTTGTCTGCCAGTTGCAAATAAAGTCAATTTATCAATGCGCTCTACATGATCATTAAATAATAATCGAATGCCTTTTTTGGTTAATTCTTCTGCAACAAATTTTCTTACACTTAAATCAAAGCCGCGTAGAAATAAATCATTGCGATATGAAAGTGTAGTATCTATACCAAGACCATTAAAAATAGTTGCAAATTCTACAGCGATATAGCCGCCACCTACTATGGTGATGGTTTTAGGTAATTCGGGTAGATGAAATGCTTGATCTGAGGTGATCGCGTATTCTTTGCCAGAAACATCGGGAATAAAAGCTTTAGAGCCTGTAGCAATTAAAATATATTGCGCCGAATAATTTTTTTCATTCACGCTTATTGTGTGTGGATCCACAAATGCGGCCGAGCCTTTAATAATAGTAACATTATTATCCAATAATAATTTTTCATAAATTTTATTTAAGCGATGAATGTCTTTATTTTTATTTTCACGCAAAGTGTGCCAATTAAATTGTGCATCACTGAATTGCCAGCCGTAACCCGCAGCTTCTTTTTGCGTTTCGTGATATTGCGAAGCATAGGCAAATAATTTTTTGGGAATGCAACCAAGATTTACACAAGTACCGCCCAAATCTGAATTTTCAATTACCGCGACACGTGCGCCATGTTTTGCAGCAATACGACTTGCGCGCACACCACCGCTGCCTGCGCCTATGACAATAAAATCAAAATCATACTTCATATTCTTCTTCTGCCTCAACGGTTAAATGTTTGCTGTTTTTAATGCCTAATACTTTTAGATCTTCTGCACGTTTAATAATATTCCCTTTACCCGTGCGCAATTTATTATACGATTTATCATACGTTAATATGCAGCTTTGTAATTTTTTGCCTAAATCATCTAAGTCTTCGACAAACGCTACCAATTTATCGTACATATCCCCGGCTTTTGCAGCAATTTGTTGCGCGTGGCGATTTTGATATTCAAAGCGCCAAATGTTTTCGATGGTGCGAAGTGTTGCAAGTAAAGTTGTGGGTGTGACCATGACAATATTGCGAGATAAAGCATCATTAAATAATTCTATGTCATGTTGCATGGCGATAGTCAGCGCGGGCTCAATCGGCACAAACATTAATACAAAATCCAAAGTTTTGATGTCTAATAATTTATGATAATCTTTTTCGCTTAACAGTTTGATGTGATTTTTAAGCGATAATAAATGTGCATCTATAGCAATTTTTTTATCTTGTTCATTTTCGCTGCTGCAATAGCGTTCGTATGCATTGAGCGATACTTTTGCATCGATGATAATTTCTTTATTTTCGGGCAAATGAATCAGCACATCGGGCTGATAATGTTTACCCTCATCATTTTGTAAATGTACTTGCACAGTGTATTCACGATCTTTCACTAAACCTGATTTTTCCAATACCCGTTCTAGGATCATCTCACCCCAAATCCCCTGGGTTTTATTCTCGCCTTTTAATGCCGAAGTTAATTTAACCGCATCCACACTCATTTGTTGATTGAGCATTTTTAATTGCATAATCTCTTGCGTCAGTGAAAGTCTATCGCGACTTTCTTTTTCATACACATCATGTACTTTCTTTTCAAAATCTTTAATTTGCTCGCGCAGCGGATTTAACATGCCTTCAAGATTATTTTTATTCTGTTCAGTAAAACGCTTACTTTTGTCTTCTAAAATATTATGGGCTAAATTTTGGAATTCATTTTTAAGCTGGTGTTTTGTTTCTTCAAGAAAACTTAATTTCTCAGTATGTTGTTTACGCTCTTGTTCCAGCAAGGTTTGCAGCTTGGAAGTTTTGCCGTGATAATAAAATAAAACGATCAACAAAGTGGCACTTAAACTTGCTAGTAGTATGATCACGAGAGTCATCAGGTTCATAAACGCTTCCTTGTTGTTTGATTAAGCTTTGATGATAACAACTTTGTTTGCGGCAAGCACGTCATTTGACTTCTGAGCAAGGTTTCTTTATTATCCCTGTCTTAATTATGGAGATAATCATGAAGTACTCTTTTCAATTTGTTCTTTCTATTATAGTTTTATTAACACAATTTTCTGTTTTTGCTACAGAAAAAACTGTATCCGGATTAACGGATTACAGCGGCACTTGGTGGTTTAACTTAGGCGCAGGCGCAGGTAATATTTTTGGATATGATAATGAGTCTATTGATGAAGATGACCAAACTAATAATGGCCCTGCCGGTACGGTGAGTTTTAATTACGCAGTTACAGATAATCAATTATTAACAGTGCGTACAAGTGTTGTAGATTTTCAATTAGGTACCCTGTTTGGACCGACTCAAGATAAGCAGATCGAAAGGGTGTTTGATTTTGGGGTATTGTATGGATTGATGCATAAATCAGATATGTTATTAGCGTCTATTTCAGCGGGTTTAGCCTATACCGGCGTAGAATATGAAGTTTTAGGTAGTATTGATTACGACGATAATGATCATTCTTTTGATAGCAATTACAATCACAATGTGGAATCCACTATCGGCGTGCCTCTTGAAGCCCAAGTATTTTGGACCCCCACCTCATTTCTTGGTCTTGGTTTAATTGGTTTAGCCAATATTAATAGTGAAGCATCTTATGTAGCCGGACTCGTGGCCATACAAGTTGGGAATCTTAAATAATTAATAGCTATATTTATCCCATAGGATCCTTATCTGGTTTCTAGTATCATGGGGACCAGATAAGTAACCCCTCATTAGGATATGTTATGAAAGATCATATTATTCAGCTGCTGCAAGCAGCTGTTGTTCATTTACAATCTCAAGATGTCTTGCCTAAAACGCTTGATTTTCAAATTCAACTCACCCATACCAAAAGCCCAGAACATGGCGATTACTCTAGTAATATTGCAATGGTTTTAGCTAAGGCTTGTGGCAAAAATCCGCGAGAGCTTGCGCAAAAGATTGTGAATGCAATAGCGCCAGATGATCAAGTCAAAAAGATTGATATCGCAGGACCTGGGTTTATTAATTTTTTTGTGAATGCAGCGACAGTTGTCGATGTTATATCAAATATTTTGCAAGAAAAAGAACGTTTTGGTTTTGATCCCTCTCGGCAATCTTATAAAATTAATATTGAATTTGTGTCTTGTAATCCAACCGGTCCTTTGCATGTCGGTCATGGCCGTAATGCTGCGACCGGTGCCAGTATTGCCAATTTATTATTAGCCATTGGTTTTAAAGTGCACCGTGAATATTATGTCAATGATGCGGGCCGGCAAATGGCGATTTTAGCAACCAGTGTTTGGCTGAGGTATTTACAATCCTATGGCGCAAGTTTTACTTTTCCAAGTAATGGTTATAAAGGCGATTATATTTTAGAAATTGTTGATGCATTGAAACAACAAGTTGATGATTCGCTGATTAAGCCTATCGATGAAGTATTTTTAAACGTTCCAGCAGATTTTGATGAAACTCAAAATAGCGGCGATAAAGAAGCGCATATTGATGCGATTGTGTCTAATACACAAAAATTATTAGGCCAAGATAATTATGATTTAGTGTTTGAATTAACCTTAGATTCTATTTTAACTGATATTCGTGAAGACTTAGGTGAATTTGGTGTGGAATTTGATGAATGGTTTTCCGAGCGAGAATTATTAACGAGCGGTACTCAACAGCGTGTCTTGAATAAATTAGACCAACTAGGCCATATTTATGAACAAGACGGTGCACGTTGGTTTAGAGCCACTGATTTTGGTGATGACAAAGATCGGGTTTTACAGCGTAAAAATGGCCAGTTTACTTATTTTGCTAATGATGTGTCATATCACGTGTTTAAGTATGAACGCGGTATTGATAAGATGATTGATGTGTTTGGTTCAGATCATCACGGTTATGTCCCACGCATGCAAGCTGCTTTAAAAGCGTTGGGATATAGTTCAGAACTTGGTGATATTCTGGATGTGGTTTTAGTACAATTTGCGATTTTATACCATGGTGAAGAACGCGTACAAATGTCGACACGCAGTGGTTCTTTTGTCACTCTTCGCGAGTTACGTCAAGAAGTTGGCAATGATGCCGCGCGATTTTTTTATGTGATGCGTAAAGCCGATCAACATTTAGATTTTGATTTAGATTTGGCAAAATCCCAATCAGCAGATAATCCTGTTTTTTATATTCAATATGCACATGCCAGAATTTGTAGTGTATATCGTCAGCTGCAAGAACAAAATATTGTTTATGATGAGGCCGCAGGTTTGGCAGTGATTAGCCAATTAAGCTCAAGCTATGAACAAGCATTATTTCGATCCCTTGCGAGCTATAAAGATTTAATTGAGCGTGCAGCACTTGCTTATGAGCCGCATCGTTTGGCACAATACTTGCGTGATCTCGCTCATCAGTTCCATAGTTATTATAATGCTCAGCGCTTTATTGTGGAAAATGGTGGGGAAATGATGCAAGCGCGATTAGTTTTACTCTCTGCAGTTAAACAAATTATGGTCAATTGCTTGCACATTTTGGGCGTATCAGCACCCGAGAGAATGTAAAACATGGGAAGAGATTTTGCCAGGAAAGGCCGTCATAAAGTAGCTCGCAATACGGAATCATCCAGTCATTGGCTGTGGTTACTATCCGGCACATTGATAGGAATGATCATAAGTAGCATTGCCTTATTTAAATTATTTCCCGTGATCTATCCTAAAATTGCCCAGTTAGAACCTACGCCAGTGATTGCTTCAATCCCTGCAACCGCACAACAGACAGTTGAAAAACGTGTGCCACAATTTGATTTTTACAGCTTATTACCCGAATTAGAAGTAGTGGTGCCAACAGCAGAAATGCCAGAAGCCTTGATTGCTGCAACACCCATAACTCATGAAACAACCAGTGAAACAAATTATCGTATCCAATTAGGATCTTTTCGTAAATACGAAGATGCCGATCGCTTAAAAGCACAAATGGCATTAAGCGGTATTCAAGTTGAAATTGAAGCCGTTACCTTAGAAGAAAATGATACCTGGTACCGCGTCCGTTCCACTCCATATGCCGATCGCGCCAGCGCAGAATCGGTGCGCTCGCAATTACAAGCGCAGTCGATTCAGAGTTTGTTGGTAGAAGATAAAGGTTAATTTTAGCTTAATATTCTTGGTTTATAATGCGGCCATGATAACCCAAGAAACCATAGGAATTTTAAAGGTATTATTAGAAGATTCAAAAGATTATGAGATGGTAATGACCAATCTTGAGAATCTAGTGGATGCTAATAATGACATAAATCCAGATACAATTGTTTTAAAAGATATACTATCCATTTTAATTGAGCTTGCCCGTCAGGAATCATTGAAACATCGTGTGATTGTTCAGTTGATAGTTTGGAAATCATTCATCGCTGAACATGAGGTTGAGATATTGGATGCTTATAAAGTAGCAATCAACAATATTTCGCATCAGCAGGCAAGAGATCTTACCCAGTTAGAACAAGCAGTGGTGCAAGAAGATTTTGACACAGCCCTTTTACACCTTAAGGCCATTTTTAATTCAAAAAATGCAGACCACATTTCTAGGGTTATTCCATTTGTTCAAAACTTAAATGATTCCATCATCGAAAAGTGTAAATCAAAAATTCATGACGATGATGACGACGACGACGACGATGATGATGACGATGATGATTCGTTAGAGGTTCTTGAAATGACCGAGTTGGCTACACTGGTCGCAAATCATACCATGACTCAAGACGAGGCCAAGGATTACTTAAACTATTGTAAAGATATTTTATCTACGCATGTTGACGCAGACGATAAAAAAACATTTGCTATTTATTATATAAAAAAACTTTTTAATGAAAATTTTAAAAAACAAAATGAAATCATTGTTCAAATAATCGATGTTTTTAAGAGATGTCCACAATTGTTATTTAATGCCGCATTATTAATGGATCGAACCCAAGGTGGGTACCGACTTTCATCTTTTAGTCATTTTTTAAATACGCATTATCATGATCCTCGTATTAAAGCGCCTTTAAAAAGAGTGGCTGATATGTTCGGAAACCAAGAGGACATAGATGCGATCAACATGCCACCGCCTCCTCCTAAAAAATTCAAGCAAAATAACGCATCCTCAATCGCTGTAACAGACATGAAGACTAGCCTTACCCCTGCTTGGCAACAAACCTATTTATTTCAAGGTCCTAAAAGATTTGGGCTTTTTGTCACAAAAGATCCTTATATGTTAAATCAAAAATTAACCGAAAGTTTAATACCGCATGATTTGAAATCGGGTGTTGCAATGAGCGATGGCGATTGTTTTTTTGATGCTATTGCCCAAGCACTCAATGTGCAAAGTGGTCGTGAAGAATATTCCGCAAAATCTTTACGCTTATTGTGTGACGAATATGTGAAAAGCACTACTGTAAATAACAGTTGGGTTAAAGATATTTTTGATAAAAATAAAGACGATTATAATGATTATTTACTGCGCTTACCTTTTACTGCCGATGAAATAGAGGAATTTGAACAACAATCCATTATGAAAGGTCCTGCAACCTGGGGTGCTGCGCATATTGAAGGGCAAATCATTTGTAAAGTATTAGGTATTAAATTGCATGTGATTGAAGTAAGGCCTCCAGAAGAAGGTGTTCATGAAGCCTTACTCGCGCATCAGTTAGTTGATAATTCTGCCTGTAATTCAGTGGATGAAACCAGGATTAACCATCAAGATCCAAAAACCATTCATATTGCAGTCGGAGGATTACATTTTGTACCCATTTTACCTCTTGCAGCTTCCATACAACCAAATAATAGAGTAACTCTCTTTCCTGGTTAAGAGGGATTTTATTGGTAAACACATCCCCAAGTACTGGGTTTAAATTGCGGATTATTTTTGTAATACGGCAATTCATCGTGATAACCTTCACCTTCTTCATCATCATTCGCTAGGCATAAAGATATAAACGGAATGGTATATTGAAACCAGCCATAACAACCAATCCGTCTATCCTGATTGATTTGCTCACATGCTTGTCCTTTGGGATCAATATGACAAGCAGGATCATAAGGATAATCGTTATGATAAGAGCAAGATTCTGAATCATTAGGGTAATATGCCACATTTGGAATGGTTGGGTGGAGTGCATCCATATTTTGCGGCCAATGGCAATTTTTATGATTGGGATAATTACCACAATCTGTGCCTTGAAGTTCATCCCAATAACCATCGTAGCCAAGCTGACTATTGCCATTTTTTATAAATGCTGGGCGCGCATCTTTGTATTGACCACCACTGTGATCAGAATTTTGGTATTCTAATATAGGTACATAATAATGGAAACTAGTACGATTCGCATCACCCACAAGATCAAAAGCACTTTCAATCGGCACTGCGCCATCAGTCGCTACCGGTTTACCATCGTAATACATAGGTCCAGGCATACTTAGACCTGCAATGGCAATCCATTGAATTTGGGGAAAATCAATGCGATTCAGTTCTAATTTGCTACCATCGGCCCATACAGAATTTTTATTTTGTAATCGCATTTGCCAATCTTGCAAAGAACAATATTGATTAACTACTGCCATTTCTTGGCCATCGGCTAAGTCACAGACATAATTCACTAAATCATCCGTACTTTCATGAGGGTAAAACATACCGCCATCATGTGGTGAAACCAAGGTCATTATTTCATCGATTTTAATATGCGCATTACGCAATTGTTCATAACCGGTAATCATGCGATCATTTTCTTGCACACCAGGACCATATAATAAATCACGTGCAATCAAACCGCCTTTACTATGGGCGATGATCATGATGCGTTTGCCGGCTAATTCATCGGCCATTTTGGTTAACATGATGGTACGTATAGTGTTTGCAACAGATTGCACAGTGAGATCATTGACGTAATCAAATAATTCATCGCTTGCAAAACCGTTGGCATTATCCCAACAATTTAGCCATTCTTTCCCAGCGGGTTGTTGGCCATTACATTGTAAAGCTGCATTGCCCACGGTTAAGGGTGCAATTCTAATCGGTAATTTTTTGCTGCAATCTTCAGGATATAAATCACAATAATGGCCATTAGAATTATAATCAACACCGTATACGGTTAAATTAGGTCCGCCTATGTCTTGTAAAAATCGAGCCATGCGAACAAACAGTCCCCACGGTTTTTCTCCATTACGATCATAGCTATTCATAGAAGCATCCATGCCGTGAATTAAAATAATGACATCAGGTGGAGTTTCAAAATGATGTGAAGTTTTATTACATTCATCAGTATTTTCAGGTAGTTCACAGTAATTATCTAATTTGTTAAATACAGCAGGTGCGCCTAAATAAGAAAAATCACCACTGTAATGCACTTCTGGCGCTTGTTTAGGTTGACTAATAGCATTCATCCAATAAAAAACGGGTGCGATGATTAAAATGATGCTTATTGTTTTGAGTAGTTTACGTTTTTTCATAATGTGACCTCTTTATTAATACCGATTCGCTTTGCTTGTATAAGGATTTGCTTTTGATTTTTGATTATCTATCATTGGCACTTTTACCGAAAATGCGTCGTTATACTTATTTAAACAAGTTTTTTTAATGTATTGATCTGCTCGTTCTACAATATCGGTTTGATGTGTTGTTTTACCATTAGCATGGTTTGCTTTATCTTCATAAGTTGTGCGCCAGTTTTCCCGGTTTAAATTAATTGAGAATAGCGCCTTTTGCAGTTCTAAATCCACGATGGGCATCTTGCTGCTCAAATCCGTAAGCTCAATCGCATCATTTGCTTTAATGGTCATTTGTGGCTCTGTTGTTTTACCGTCTTGCAACGCAATGGCTTGATGCGCAGCTTCAATGGTATTTTTCGCTTGCGTGGCTTTCCAGGTATTTTGGTTGCGCTTATTTTGATATTCAGTGCCTTGTGAAAAGTTAACAATATTGAGTAAGTTTTTAAAGTGTTGAAAGCAGCGGTTGAAAAATCTGCCGAAGGATAAAGGTTGATTTGCTTTAATATTATCTTGATTATAAGGTGCTCCGGTTTCGCGGTTTACAAGAAACCAAATATCTAGTGCTATTTCGGATATAAAATATGCAGTTCTTAATAAAGGACGTACCACAATAAAAAGCACAAAATCCCCAGTCATTTCAAGAGCCGTTAATATCAGTGGTAATACGCCAAAGAAATATACACCTAATTTAACCCATCCATTTTCGCTGTGCGCTAATCTGAAAAAATGTTTTGCTAAAATTTTTGCGGGCCAATTGATTAAGGCTGACACAAAATTATCGCGCTCTAATTTATATTTGGCTTTTTGAAAAACTTCCGTTTGATGTTTTATCAATTTATTCAGATCGTTATCGCTGTCGATAAGCGCGTTAGCATCAATTGATGCATTAGCGTATTCTTTTATCCATAATTTTTTAATGAACCCTGAGACGACGTAAATAAATCCTAATCCAGCAAAAACACCCGATGCAATAATCATGGCTGCAGCACCTGGGGGTGATAATATCATTGCAGAAGCAATGATTAAGCCCATCACTTTTAATAAGGCATGTCCCCAATTTCGCCCTGAATTTTTGTATGTGACCAAGTCACTTAAAATGTTATCAAAAACTTTATAACCGATATAAGCTGCGGGCAGTAAAATATCTAATTGCAGGAAGACAGGGAACAATAATATACCTCCCATCACACCGAAGACTTTTGACCAGCTGTGCCATGTGCTACGTTTTTCAACCAGTAAATATGTTTCTCCAGATTTAACCCGCAATAAAGGATTGGTTTCCATGGTGGCAAACCATAAGCGTAGCTTGCCCAGTTTTATTTTGTCCCAAAATGTTAAATCGATATTTAATTTCTGAGCGATTTCATCTCTCTTTTCTTGAATATGTTTGAAACTCCAAGAAGCTTGATAAGCATTATAAAAACGAATTAAATGATGAACCGCAAAGCCAAGTGCAAAAGCTAAAGCAAGTGCACCCACAAGTGCGGGAACAAAACCACTTGCGAATCCGAGTGCGGTTAAACCCGCAACCATTGCAATGCTGACAAACTTAACTAGCGCTAAAGAGAATCCTACTGTACCTACAAAAAGCGTACCAAAAATTAACGCACTGATGGTGAGCGTTGCACGTAGCGCACGTTGATTTCTTTTGGTAATAGCTGGAGAAGGCTTAGCAAATGGATGGCGAATAGCACTTAATAAATAACCGAAATCTTTAAATAAACGTTTTGTGGTATAAATCACAAATAACATAGTGGTAGCGGATGAAATGGCAACCAAGCTAAATGGAATTGCTGTGGGATAATGCCCACTTTCCCATAATAGAGCGGCTTGTATTTCTTCTTCCGTCATCCATTGGCCACCGGTAAACTTGTACTCATAATAAAGCAGTTGCGCTTCTGCTGCTGTGAACATGAGTTTAAATTGCCACATCATGCCAAAAATATAACTAAGGGCAACAATAATGGCATTTGGGAGAGCATTTAGCTCTTTTTCACTTTGCAATAAGTGAGCATAAAAATTAACCCGTTCGGCAAAGGTTTTCGGAAGTATGGAGTTTTCGATAATGAGTTTTGGCATAACTTCCAATCAGTTAGTACGTTGTCATAGATAATGATACTCTTAAAATATGAAGATTATATTAAGACCTAACAATTATGCATAGTCCTGATTGCGCCTATCCTGTATAATTGGTTTTTTTAAGGCATGAGGGGACGAATATGGAACAATTTCATGGGACTACCATTGTTTCTGTGCGACGTGGCAATGAAGTCGTCATTGGCGGAGATGGTCAGGTGAGTCTTGGGCATACCGTTATGAAAAGTAATGCTAAAAAAGTACGTAGGCTTTATCGTGATCAAGTATTGGCGGGATTTGCAGGCAGTACTGCGGATGCGTTTACCTTATTTGAATTATTTGAAAATAAATTAGAAAAACATGGTGGCCATTTGGTGCGTAGTGCTGTTGCACTTGCAAAAGATTGGCGTACCGATAAAATGTTGCGTCGTCTTGAAGCTTTGCTTGCAGTTGCTGATCAAACAGCCTCTTTGATTATTACCGGTAGTGGCGATGTTATTGAACCCGAACATAGTTTAATTGCGATTGGTTCTGGTGGTCCTTACGCACAAGCTGCTGCACGTGCTTTATTAGAAAATACAGAATTATCAGCGCGCGAAATTGTTGAAAAATCATTACATATTGCTGCTGATATTTGTATTTATACCAATCATCAATTAACCATAGAAGTACTGTAAAGGAGATGATATGTCTGAGATGACACCCCAACAATTAGTCGATGAATTAAATAAACATATTGTGGGACAACTAGAAGCTAAAGGTGCTGTTGCCAATGCCGTGCGTAATCGCTGGCGCCGGATGCAGTTGCCAGAAGCATTGCGTAATGAAATTTCTCCTAAAAATATTTTAATGATAGGACCGACCGGTGTCGGTAAAACTGAAATTGCGCGTCGTTTAGCCGTTTTAGTGGATGCGCCCTTTATTAAAGTAGAAGCCACAAAATTTACTCAAGTAGGTTATGTGGGTCGTGATGTTGATTCTATTATTCGCGATTTAGCCGACATGGCCGTTAAAATGTTTCGCGAAAAAGAAAAAAATAAAGTACGTAAAGTCGCTCAAGAAGCGGCAGAAGAACGTATTTTAGATGTATTGTTACCGCCGCCTCGCAATCGTAGTGAAGAGAATCAACGTGAACATGAAGATTCTGCCGCACGGCATTTATTTAGACAAAAAATGCGTAAAGGCGATTTAGATGCCACGGAAATTGAAATTGATGTGGCCGCCGGTGCAGGTGTTGAAATTATGGCGCCTCCTGGTATGGAAGATATGACCAGCCAACTTCAAGACATGTTTCAAAATATTTCGGGTGGTAAACGTAAAACACGTAAATTAACAGTAGCTGCCGCTAAAAAACTTCTTGAAGAAGAAGAGGCCAGCAAATTGATTAATGAAGAAGATATTCGCACCCGCGCGATTGTGAATATGGAACAAAATGGCATCGTGTTTATCGATGAATTTGATAAAATCGTTTCTCGTGGTGGCCGCATGGGTGGGCCGGATGTATCGGGTGAAGGTGTGCAACGTGATTTATTACCGATGGTTGAAGGTACCACAGTATCGACAAAATATGGCATGATTAAATCGGATCATATTTTATTTATTGCATCCGGTGCGTTTCATTTATCTAAACCTTCTGATTTAATCCCTGAATTACAAGGTCGTTTCCCGATTCGAGTTGAATTAAAGGCGCTAGAAGTCGACGATTTCAAGCGTATTTTAACTGAACCTAGTTTTTCGATTACCCAACAATATCAAGCGCTCCTTGGCACTGAAAATGTTAAAGTGACTTATACCGAAGATGGCATCCAACGTATTGCAGAAATTGCTTGGCAAATTAATGAAAAAATGGAAAACATTGGTGCACGTCGTCTTCATACCGTAATGGAACGTTTAATGGAGAAATTATCTTTTGGTGCCAATGAGTTTAAAGATCAAACAGTAACCGTGGATAAAACTTATGTTGATTCACAACTCAATATGCTCATTAAGGACGATGATCTTACGCGGTATATTTTATAATGACGCATCATTTTGGCTTTGAGAAAGTTTCTGAACAAGAAAAAACCAAACGCGTGCAATCTGTATTTAGCAATGTCGCGCCTTCATATGATTTAATGAATGATGTGATGTCGCTGGGTTTGCATCGTCTGTGGAAACGTCATGCCATTTTGATTAGCAATGTACATCCTGGACAAGTCGTATTAGATTTGGCCGGCGGCACTGGCGATTTAACCGCATTATTGCAAAAAAAAGTGGGTAGTACCGGACAGGTTATTTTAGCTGATTTGAATAATGAGATGTTAGTGCGTGGTCGCGATCGTTTATTAGATCAAGGCGCCAATAATATATCTGCTGTGCAAGTGAATGCTGAAGAATTGCCTTTTCAGGAGTGTACTTTTAATCATTTATTTATTGCCTTTGGTTTTCGTAATATGACGCATCAAGATAAAGTTTTAGATGAATGCTTGCGCGTGTTAAAACCAGGCGGACAAATGATGATTTTAGAGTTCTCAAAACCGCAAAATAGTTTTTTAGAAAAAGCCTATGATTTTTATTCATTTAATATTTTACCGAAACTAGGTGAGCTGATTGCCAATGATAAAAACAGTTATCAATATTTGGTGGAATCTATTCGCATGCATCCTAATCAAAAAACTTTAAAAAATAATATGCAAGCAGCGGGATTTAATGAAGTAGAATATTTTAATTTGTTAGGTGGTATTGTTGCTATACATCGAGGTTTTAAGACATGAAATTACTATTAGAAACGTTATTAACCATGAGCCAAAATGTGGTGAATTATGCATTGTCGCTCGATCCACATACTCAAAATGCGTTAATAGAATTGCAAAATCGCTGTATTGCTTTACATGTATTATCACTCGAAAAAACGATTTATTTACATATTGATGTGCAGCACATTTTTTTAAGTGTAAGAGCGCCAAAAGCTGTGGATGTTACTATTACTGCATCAGGCAAAAGCTTATGGCATTTATCACAAAAAACAGCCACACCGAATCAAGAGGTGCAAATGCAAGGCAATATGCATGTCGCCCAAAAATTAAGTCATATTCTTCATGGTTTTCAGCCTGATTGGGAAGAAGCGCTCACCCATACACTCGGTGATGTCGCAGGACATGCACTGGCACAAACAATGCGCCATGCACATGAATATGTGAAGCAAACAGCTGCTTATATTTTAAAACAAGGCGCAGCCTATGTCGTTGATGAAGATCCTATGGTTGCAGCAAAACCCTCTATTGAACAGTTTATTAATGAAGTGGATAAAGTGCGCACTCAATGTGATCGCCTATTAGTACGGATGCGTTTGTGTGAACAACGGGTAAATTCATGAAACTTTTACGTGTATTAAAATATAGTTTTGGAGAGCAGGATACGCGCGGTCAGCGACTACGCTTAACTTTAGAAACATTAGGTCCCATCTATGTAAAGTTCGGACAAATTTTAGCCAGCCGTCGTGACTTATTACCCGCCGATATTGCTGATGAATTGATTAAGCTGCAAGATCAAGTGCCGCCCTTTCCTAGTGCTATTGCACGACAAATGATTAAAAACAGTTTAGGCGAAGATGTGGATAGTATGTTCACAGATTTTGAAGATAAACCTGTAGGCAGCGCATCCATTGCTCAAGTTCATGGCGCACGCTTAAAATCAGGTGAATCCGTAGTTATAAAATTATTACGCCCTAATATTGAAAAACAAGTTAAAAAAGATATTCGCTTATTATCATTTTTTGCACATATTGCAGAAATATGTTCTCCTTCATTAAGAAAGCTAGGCTTAAAAGGTGCGGTTAACGAATTTAAACAAATTATCAATAAAGAACTGGATTTAAATTATGAAGTTGCCAATGCTTCGCAATTAAAACGTAATATGGCCGATATAGATTGGGTCGTGATCCCAACAGTATATTGGCCTTATACCCGCAAAAATATTGCTGTGTTTGAGCGTATTCATGCCACACGCATGAGTGATAAAGATGCGTTGATTGCACAGGGAATAGATTTGAGCTTACTCGCAGAGCGTACAATTGAATTATTTTTTACTGCCGTATTTGAGCATAATTTTTTCCATGCAGATATGCATGCGGGCAATATCTTTGTTGAAAAAACTTCAGAGGGTATTAAATATATTTTGGTTGATTTTGGTATTATGGGCACTTTGCCCACGGCAGATCAACGCTATTTAGCCGAAAATTTTTCTGCTTTTTTTGCTCAAGATTATGATCGAGTTGCGCAATTACATATAGCTTCTGGTTGGGTCCCCCCAGGTACAAGACAAGATGCATTTGCGAATGCCATTCGCACCGTGTGTGAGCCCATTTTTTCACGTAAGCCCAGTGAAATTTCATTTGCAGAATTATTTTTACGTTTGCTGCAAACCGCGCGTCAATTTAATATGGTGATTTTGCCGCAACTGATGTTATTACAAAAAACCTTAATGAACGTCGAAGGTCTTGCGCGTTTTTTAGACCCGAATATTGATATCTGGGATACGGCCAAACCGTGCTTAGAAAAATTCTTTAAACAACAATCCACCTTTAAATTATTACGCAAACAATTGCGTGATACTCCAACGTTTATTACCCGTTTATTCGCTTTACCAGAAATGTTTGCACAGCAAAAGGCAGCGGCATATACCGTCAGAAAAACAGCTTATAAAAGCTTTGTTCTAGGTTTTGCATGTGCGGGCTTGATAGGCATAGGATATTTTTGGGGATTATGAGA
>Ga0206858_1130_pt1 | contig 19518 bp, 13 predicted proteins | sample Alteio_BWOrgCont_46_FD_152622 | JGI IMG/M metagenome (GOLD analysis project Ga0206858, IMG submission 152622) | Enriched cells from forest soil in Barre Woods Harvard Forest LTER site, Petersham, Massachusetts, United States -... | ecosystem: Environmental > Terrestrial > Soil > Temperate forest >... | reverse complement strand
AAAATAAACAACTCCTGCTATTACAGAAATCAATAGACTTACCAGAACAGCCACTTTAGCTATATTTTGCAGAGCCTGGTTTTTAAAAGCAAGTATGGTTATAAAAAAAGACATTGTAAAGCCAATACCAGCAAGGATTCCCATTCCGAATACCTGTTTCCATTTTAGTGCATTGGGCAGTTCTGCGATATTCAACATTACCAATAAACGGCTCATTAAGTAAATCCCTAAGGGCTTTCCTGCAATCAGTCCTAAAACAATTCCTAAGGCAAGAGGCGTTGAAAGTGACTGAAGTATATTTGTTGGCAAAAGAATCGCTGTATTGGCTAATACAAAAAAGGGAATGATAATAAAATTCACCAAATGGTGCATTGATTTTTCTACAGAATGCAACTGCCGAAACGGAATGGCAAAAGCTATTAATACGCCTGCGATGCTTGCTTCAATTCCGGAATTTAATAATACATACCACAAGCCGATTGCTAACACAATCTGTACAACTCCAAAACGAACATTCAAATAATTGAGCAATAATAATATTGCATAAATAACCGCAGCTGCTATTAAAAACAATGCATGGATTGTACCTCCATAAAAAAAAGCGATTATTATAATTGCTCCCAAATCATCGATAATGGCCAGCGCAATTAAAAAAGTTTTTAACGTTAAAGGAATTCTTTTTCCTAATAAGGAGAGTACCCCCAATGAAAAAGCAATATCAGTAGCCACAGGTATTGCCCATCCGTTGATATATCCTGAATGCCTGTTAAAAGCAATAAAAATTAAAGCAGGGAAAATGATTCCACCAATTGCTGCACCTACGGGCAGGATGGCCTTTTTAAAGGTTGATAGTTCGCCGTTTATTAATTCACTTTTTATTTCTGCGCCGGCTAACAGAAAGAAAAAAGCCATTCCGAAATTATTGATCCACTCTACTAAATTGGCAGGCAATTTTAATTTTTCAAAAAGATGTATTTCATGCATCCAAAAACCGCTGTAAGCTGCTCCCATAGCTGAATTGGCTAATAGCAAGGATACTACAGTAGCTCCCATCAAAAGGAAACCTGCGGAACTGCTATCATTTATAGAACAGCGGAATGGAGACAATAGTATATCAAGATGCTTTTTCATTATTCAATATGAATATATTTTTTGCAGTGAATGTTTGATGCATAGAACTAATAAACCCATCTACGCTTCGATAAAAGTTGAATAAAGGTATGCCGTAAAAGAGTGCGACGCAACAATGCTTAATAGTAGTACAGAAGCTAAGTTCAAAAAAGAAAAACATCGATACAAGCTGCTGTCTGTTATATAAAAAAGTTGCCCCACTAGATAGTGAGGCAACTAACCAAAAGCAAATTATGAAAAAATGCTAAATCTTTATATTCGTCTTATTCAAAAGAATAAGCATCAACACCGTGTTCGAATAAATCTAAGCCCATTTCTTCACCTTCTTTTTCTACACGCAATTTCCAAGGATGAGGTAATGCGTTGATTGCATAGAACATGATTAATGATACAACCAATGTTGCTCCTACAATAATAAGGTTACCTACTAACTGAGCTTGCAATACAGAAGTACCACCGCCATAGAACAAACCAGTTACAGGAGCTGAGTTATCTGCACCGTAAGGACCGGTAGCACCATACTTTCCGCAAGCGAAAAGACCTAGTGACCATGTACCCCACATACCGCAGAAACCGTGTACAGGAACCGCTCCGATTGGATCATCTATTCTTAAGTACTCTAACAATTCGATACCTAAGTAAACGATTACACCAGCGATAGCACCTAATATGATAGCTCCTGTTGGAGAAACCCAGTAACAAGGACAAGTGATTGCAACAAGGCCTGCCAAGAAACCATTGGTAGCAAGACCCACGTCGAATTTACCTTTGGTAGCACCAAACCATAAGCCCATGTACATTGCAACGATACCACCACCGCAGGCAGCTAATGTTGTGTTAGCAGCTACACGGCCAATACCTTGCATATCAATTGCAGATAAAGTACTTCCCGGGTTGAAACCGTACCATCCAAACCATAAGATGAAACCACCCACAGCAGCTACAACAAGGTTGTTAGCCGGCGGCATACCTCCACCATCACGTTTGAACACACGACCAATACGAGGGCCTAATACAATAGCTCCGGCCAATGAAACGATACCACCGATTGTATGTACTACAGTAGATCCAGCAAAGTCACGGAAACCATTTCCTAATGTTGGTAAGAAATGACCTGCACTTCCCATTAAAGCTAACCAGCCATCAGGACCCCAAGCCCAATGTCCGATAATTGGATAGATGAAACCTGTAACACCGATGCTATAAAGGATATCACCGCGGAATCCGCAACGACCGATCATCGCACCAGAAGTAACAGTAGAGGTTGTATCAGCAAATGCATATTGGAATATCCAGTGTGCTAAGATAGGTACACCAGTTCCTGCATATGTATCCGGACAGTTTTGTAAGAAGAACCAGCTTTTTGCATCACCACCGGCAAGAGCGCCACCGCCCCAACCAATGAAGCCATTTCCTTGGCCGAACATGAATGCATATCCTACTGCGTAGAACAAAAGGCCGCAAATACATGTATCAAAAATACACTCAGCAAGGATGTTTACAGATTCCCTTCTGCGGGCAAAACCAGCCTCAAGGAAAGTAAAACCAGGCTGCATACCGAATACTAAGAACGCCGCTACCAATGTCCAGATAGTATTGGAAGTGTTCATCATATTTGTTTCAAGAGCTGTTGGTGCAGGCGGAGCTGCAGGTGTTTGTGCATGTGCAGTAGCACCTTCTAATAATCCAGGAAGCATTTTAATAGCGATAACCACTACTACCAAGCCGAGCATTTTACCGGCAAATTTACTAAGGGCTATACGCCACTTCTCTTTTGTGGTCAACAAGACCATAGCATGAGCAGTTGGTTTATTGCTGCCGAATGCCGTGAATGGGTTCTTAAAATTCATAATGTTGAAGTTTTGATTAGAAATTTGGTTGCTGTATAGTGAAGGTTGGTATTTAGAATTTATATACTGCTGCGATTATAGCACTGAAAGTAGAGCTTGATGCAGTTCCGTCGCTTTTTTGGAACACGCCGTCAGCACCTTCAGAAGTAACGCCTGAACCATCATATCTTAACTCAGGAATCAAAGTGAAATTGCTTCCTACTCTGTAGTTCATAGATAAAGTAAGATCGTACATATCTTTTCCTAAAGCAGTTAAAGCATAGTCACTGTTTCCAAGGTATTCGCCTCTGAAAGTCCAGCCAACTTTGGCAGATGGATCATAGTTAAAATAGGCTGCAGCACCCCACCATGATATGCTAGAGCCACCAGCAGAAGGAGAAAGTGTTTGGTATGTACCGTTTAATCCAAGACCAAATTTAGATGTGAACGATGTTGTAGCAACTAAATCAATTTGATTCATGCTTTTCACGCCTTCAGAGAAAGAGCCAAAAGCTGTACCACTTGTAGCTCCGAAGAAGCCTTGATAGTTTAAGTATGCTTTGAATGGACCTACTGAATCTGATAACTGAGCAATCAATGTTTTTACAGTAGACATGGTTGTCGAATTATCTGTTGGGTTTGCAACACCAAGCATAATACCCAAATTACCTTTTTGGTATTGAGCTTTAACACCTGTGTGAGAGAAAGGACCATAAGAGAACATATAATCCATACTGTAGTTTCTGTTAGCATAAGCATCTAACACTTCGTAGCCAATATGTGTACCCCATTTACCGGCAGTGAAAGTGATGTATTTACCTGGTGTGTAATTGATGTACAATTGTTTTACTGGGTTAAGTGTAGTAGAAGAGCTCGCAGTAGCATAAGAAAACTCATCTTCCCTGCGGCCAAAACCTAAGTCAGCAGTTGCTGATATTTTGCCACCATCGGCAGTTGCATCAGCTCTTAAAGTAGCCATACCCAATTCGAAAGAGTTTTGAGAATTTGTAAAACTTGTCAAATTGTTTGTTGCGCCGCCGCCTGGTGCATTGAAATTGTAACGATAGTATCCGTCAGCAGATCCGGATACAACAAAAGTCCTGGTAGAATCCTGTGCCTGAGCACCCAACGTGGCGATTGCCGCCAAAACCGGTAACATTAGTTTTTTGGTAATTTTTTTCATTCTTGTCATTGTTTTAAGTTTTTGGTTAATAATAAAAGCGAGGTACTAATGGTGTTAATAAAGAGTATATATTATAATTAATAATTACCTGTATTATATATGCAATGATACAATGAATTTGGATAAATTTGTACAAATATTTAACATATTTATAAATGTAATGTATTAAAATATAGGAATTACGCTCTTAATCCGATATAAATTTTATTATAATATCATTTTTTTATGGTTGGCAGTTAAAAAAACAGCTTTTTACTGCTAAAAAACCAATAAATATTTGGGATGAAGCCGAGGCAAATAATGGCTAAGGGTGGTAAAACAAAAAAATCAACCCTTTTGGGGTTGATTTTGCACTAAATATATTTTTAAATACTAATATTAGAAGAAAGAAGTCAAAACAGCATCTTTTGTTTCCAATAAAGAAGTCCCCATCAGGAACTCATCTACTTTACGGGCGCATTCCCTACCCTCGCTGATGGCCCAAACTACCAAAGATTGTCCGCGGCGGATATCACCGGCTGCAAATACTTTAGAAACATTGGTTTCATAGCTTTTTTCGGGTGCTCTTACATTTCCTCTTTCATCCAATTCTAATTCAAGGTTTTTAACCAGGCCTTCGTGTTGAGGATGTACAAAGCCCATTGCTAATAAGGCCAATTCGCATGGAATTTCAGTTTCGCTGCCCGGTACTTCTACAAATTTAGCAGCCCTTCCGTTTTCAACTTTCCATTCAAGATCTACTATTTTAAGGGCTTTCAAGTTTCCTTTACCATCACCTATAAATTCTTTAGTAGCTACAGCCCATTTTCTGTCAGCCCCTTCTTCGTGTGAAGAAGTATGTTTCAATAACATTGGGTAAGTAGGCCAAGGCATATATACATCACGGGCTTCCGGTGGTTTTGGCAATAACTCAAATTGTGTTATTGATGCTGCGCCATGGCGGTTGGATGTACCAACGCAATCGCTCCCTGTGTCGCCCCCACCAATAACTACTACGTTCTTTTTAGTAGCCCAGATATCTTCGCCATCAACTTTGATATTGCTTACACGTTTATTCTGTTGCTTTAAAAATTCCATCGCAAAATAAACACCTTTCAACTCACGGCCATTTACCGGTAAATCCCTTGGTATGGTTGAGCCTCCGGCTAATACAATTGCCTGGTAATCTCTTGTCAATTCATCTACTGTAATATCCACACCAACGTTGGTATTGCATTGGAAGATTACACCTTCTTCTTCCATCAATTTCACTCTTCTTTCTACTACCCATTTTTCCAATTTAAAATCAGGGATACCATACCGTAATAAACCTCCCGGTTTATCATCCCTTTCAAAAACAGTTACGGTGTGACCAGCATAATTTAACTGTGCTGCTGCTGCCATACCTGCAGGACCAGAGCCTACTACAGCAATTTTCTTTCCTGTTCTTACGGATGGTTTTTTAGGTTGTACAAAACCTTTATCAAATGCTATTTCAATAATATGCCGTTCTATTTCTTCGATTGTAATTGCCGGTTGATTGATGCCTAATACACAAGCTGTTTCACAAGGTGCCGGGCATATACGTCCCGTAAATTCAGGGAAGTTATTGGTGGATGATAAGATATCATACGCTTCTTTCCAGCTTTTACGATATACTGCATCATTAAACTCAGGAATTACATTTCCTAACGGGCAACCGTTGTGGCAAAAAGGAACACCGCAATCCATGCAGCGTGCAGATTGTTCATTCAGCTTTTCATCCGAATAACGTTCGATGAATTCTTTGTAATCATTTTTTCTCTCAGCTACCGGACGTTTGTTTGGAAGCTCTCTTGTAAACTCTAAAAAACCGGTGGTTTTACCCATGATGAATGAATTAAAAATTAAAAATTAAAAAATTAAAATTGGAAACAGTGGAATGTGTAGGGTTGCTACTTTTTCACTTCCAGCTTTTGCTTTTTAACTTGTAATGCCTTTTTATAATCTTTAGGAAATACTTTAATGAAATTTTTGAGTTGGTTCTCAAAATCATCTAATACAAATTTTGCAACGGTGCTTTTTGTATTGGCATAATGAGCGCTGATTAGGTTGTGTAAATCCAGTTTATCTTCTCCTTCTACCGGATCTAAATCAACCATCTCTGTATTGCAATTCGATTCAAAGTTTCCTTTTACATCGTATATGTATGCAATACCGCCGCTCATACCAGCTGCAAAGTTTCTGCCGGTGTTGCCAAGTATTACTACTTTTCCACCCGTCATGTATTCGCAACCATGATCGCCTACACCTTCTACAACCGCCGTAGCACCTGAGTTACGTACTGCAAAGCGTTCGCCGGCTTTACCACGTATAAACGATTCGCCGGAAGTAGCGCCATAAAATGCTACGTTGCCGATGATGATATTATCTTCAGGAACAAAGGTTGATTTTGGTGATGGATATACAATCAATCTTGCACCGCTTAAACCTTTACCGAAATAATCGTTGGCATCGCCTTCCAGTTCAAGCGTTACACCTTTTGTATTGAAAGCTCCAAAGCTTTGTCCTGCTGTACCGGTAAATTTAAAATGAATGGTATCATCGGGTAAGCCTGCTGATTTATATTTCTTAGAAATTTCGTTGGATAATATAGTACCAACGGTTCTATCTATATTTATAATCGGGAAACTTGCTGTCACTTTTGTACCATTATCTAAAGCAGGTTTTGCTGCTTCCAATAATTTAAAATCCAATACATTGGTTAATGCATGATCCTGTGCTTCTTTATTATACAAGCCCGTGTAAATAGATGCCGGTTCTTTGTATAAGATTGGCGACAAATCGAGTTTGCTGTATTTCCAATGTGTAATGTCTTCACGCATTTCTAAACTATCCACCTGACCAATCATTTCATTCACCGTGCGGAAACCAAGCTCTGCCATTATCTCCCTAAACTCCTGTGTTAAGAATTTGAAGAAAGTAACCACATGATCCGGGTTACCGGTAAAGCGTGCACGCAATTCAGGATCCTGTGTTGCAACACCAACCGGACAAGTATTCAGATGACATTTACGCATCATAATACAACCTTCTACTACTAACGCAGCCGTTGCTACGCCCCATTCTTCAGCACCTAATAAAGCAGCTACTGCAATATCTTTTCCGGTTCTTAATTGTCCGTCGGTTTGTAATACCACACGGCTACGTAATTTATTTTTTACTAAGGTTTGATGTGCTTCTGCCAAACCAAGTTCCCATGGCAAACCTGCATGTTTGATAGAACTTACCGGAGATGCACCTGTACCACCATCAAAACCTGAAATCAATATTACATCTGCCTTTGCTTTTGCAACACCTGCAGAGATAGTACCAACACCTGCTTTAGAAACCAACTTCACATTAACCCTTGCAGCACGGTTGGCATTTTTTAAATCAAATATTAACTGCGCTAAATCTTCAATAGAATAAATATCGTGATGTGGTGGTGGCGATATTAAACCAACGCCTGGTGTAGCATGCCTTGTTTTACCAATCCATTCATCTACTTTATGTCCAGGCAACTGTCCGCCTTCGCCCGGTTTTGCACCTTGCGCCATTTTAATCTGCAATTCATCTGCCTGTGTTAAGTAGTTGCTTGTAACACCAAAACGTGCAGAGGCAACTTGCTTAATAGCACTGCGCATTGAATCTCCATTCTCCATCACTTCGTAACGCATTTCATCTTCTCCACCTTCGCCGGTATTGCTTTTGCCACCTAATCGGTTCATTGCAATTGCTAACGTACTGTGTGCTTCATGAGAGATTGAACCAAAGCTCATCGCTCCTGTTGCAAAACGTTTCCAGATATTTTCTGCCGGTTCTACTTCATCAATTGAAATAGATGGGCGGTTGTGAGAAAACTGGAACAAGCTACGGATAGTGCAGGCTTTTTCGCCTTGCTTATCAATTAACTTAGTATATTTTTTAAACGTTTCGTAGTCGTTTAATTTAGTAGAGTATTGTAAATAGTGAATCGTTTGCGGATTAAACAAATGGAATTCTCCTTTACGTTTCCATTGATATACGCCACCAACCGGCAAGCGGTCAACAGGTATTTCTGTTTTGCTGAAAGAGAATGAATGTTTAACCAATGTTTCTTTTGCAATTTCATCTAAGCCCATGCCTTCGATACGGGAAACAGCTCCAGTAAAATAACGATCAACAACTTCCCTGTTTAAGCCGATGATTTCAAATATCTGCGCACCTTGATACGATTGCAATGTTGAGATTCCCATTTTAGAGAATACTTTCAACAAGCCTTCGTTCACGGCTTTAGTATAGTTCTTTTTTAATTGCTCTGCATCCAACTCTGTTTGCAAATGTCCGCTCAGTTTCATGTTACGGATAGTGGACAATGCTAAGTATGGATTGATAGCAGTAGCTCCAAAACCTAATAAGCAAGCGAAATGATGTACTTCCCACACATCGCCGGCTTCTACAATAATACCTACACTGCCACGCAATCCTTTGCGGATTAAATGATGGTGTACGGCTGCTGTTGCTAATAAAGATGGTATCGGTGCATGTTCAGAATCAATTGCACGGTCAGTTAATATCAACACTTCAAAACCATCTTCCGCTGCATCTACTGCATAGCGGCAAAGCCTGTCGATTCCTCTTTGTAGAGAACCCGGTTTACCATCAGCACGATAATACGATTGCAATGTTTTTGCCTGAAAAATTCCCGTATCAATACTGCGGATTTTTTCCAATTCAAAATTAGAAAGTACCGGATGTTTTAATGCTACGGTATGGCAACTTAACGGATCTTCAATTAATAAATTCCCATTATTGCCAACGAATGTAGCCAACGACATTACCAGTTTTTCCCTGATGGGGTCAATTGGCGGATTGGTTACCTGTGCAAATAATTGTTTGAAATAAGAACTTAAATGCTGTGGCTGATCGCTCAATATTGCTAATGGCACATCGCTTCCCATTGAGCCAATTGGCTCTTTGCCATCCAATGCCATTGGTGCAATAATAGTATCCAAATCTTCGGTAGAATACCCGAATGCTTTTTGGTATTTGAAGATTTGATCCTGTTCCAAATGCGTGAACATTACTCTTGGCTCAGGCAATTCTTCCAAACGGATTTTATATTTGTTCAACCAATCGCCATACGGTTGTTGCGAACAGATTTTATTTTTTACTTCGGTATCGCTGATGATACGCCCCTGCTCCATATCTACTACAAACATTTTGCCCGGTTGCAAACGTCCGTTTTCTTTAATGATTGTCGGGTCTATTGGCAATGCTCCTGTTTCAGAAGCCATGATAACCCTGTCATCGGTTGTTACGCAGTATCTTGATGGACGCAATCCGTTTCTATCCAATGTTGCACCAATGATTTTTCCATCGGTGAAAGATATGGAAGCCGGACCATCCCATGGTTCCATAATAGAAGCATGATATTCGTAGAATGCTTTTTTAACGGGATCCATTTTATCATCGCCATCCCATGCCTCTGGAATCAACATCATCATTACATGTGGGATAGAACGACCGGTTAACATCAACAATTCAATCATATTATCCAGGCAAGCTGAATCGGATTGTACGCCTGAGATAATCGGCAATAACATCTCCATTTCTTCTTTGCTGAAGTATGGTGATTCAAAACCTTTTTCACTTGCTTTTAACCAGTTCAGGTTTCCTTGCAATGTGTTGATTTCGCCATTGTGTGCAATGGTACGGAACGGTTGCGCCAGTTTCCACGACGGGAACGTATTGGTTGCAAAACGAGAGTGCACCAAACCAAAGGCTGATACAACTCTTGGATTATTTAAATCAGGGAAATAGCCACGTACCTGCAAGCTTGTTAATTGCCCTTTGTAAACAATTGTACGTGCAGACATAGATGCGATATAGAAACCAATTGCATCTTTTTTTACAGTATCTAATATGGTATGCGTAGCATAATTGCGTAGCAAGAATAACTTACGTTCAAACTCATCCGGATTTTTTATATGATCGGGACAAGCAATGAAAACCTGCTCCATTACCGGTTCTACAGACAATGCTGTTGCGCCGATATCTTTTTTATTTACAGGAACTACTCTGTAGGTTAAAATTTCAAGCCCTAATTTTTCAGCAGCTCTATTGAAAATTGACTTACACTCTTCCCGAAGCTTTAATTCCTTTGGAAAGAATATCATACCTACGCCATACTTACCAAAAGCAGGCAAATGCACACCCAACTTTACACATTCATCAAAGAAAAATTCGTGTGGAACCTGAACCAAGACACCTGCACCATCACCGCTGTTTGGTTCGCTGCCGCTTGCGCCGCGATGCTCCATATTTTCGAGAATGGTTAAAGCATCAGAGATATTCTGGTGCGACTTGTTCCCTTTGATATTGGCAACAAATCCAATACCGCATGAATCATGCTCAAATAGTGGCGAGTATAATCCCGTAGTTTTTTCCATAATAAATAAGGCCCTTTCTTTTTAGAGTAAAAGTTTAAAAGTGGCTATAGCAATCGTACACCTCCCTTCACTTATTATGAATAGTTATAATAAAGTTAAATTCGGTTTTACAAATTTACGAAATTTTAGGTTATTTTTTGGTATGCGGGTTGGGATTGTTTTTTGGAACTAGTATAGGAAATGTAAATTGAGGAGTGAAGAACACTAATTTGCTTTACTTTAGCTCAAATTAGGGCGGCTGTTTTCCTTAGAAATTACTTATTCTTCAAAAGAATCAAGTTTATATTTAAACTCGAATTGCTTAAAAAAGCTTTCCAATTCTTCCCATTTTTGATTATCAAAAGCATAGAAAAATTTATTCAAATCACTTGAAGTTTCAAATCCATGACACCAAAAACATAAATCTATAAATGATATTTTACCATTTTTGAAAATAAAGATTGAATGGTGAGGCATATAACACTTATAAGTTTCAATCCTTTTGTCACTAAAAGGTCTTGCCAAAATTCTTATTAATGTATCTATCTGCTTGCTATTTAGCACTTTACGCTCTTTTATAATCGCATAATTTGGCTTCGCTCCTATTATAAGTTTTGGTAAAGGAATATTATTACCTAAGCTATCAACAATTGCAACACCTTGTGTATCATCATGGCTAACTAATACTACAGAATCAGCACCCATAAATTTTGAACGTAATTTTATTTCCTTAATTTGTGAGAATCCAAACAAAGGGACAATCAGAAATAATATTGACAACATGTATTTCATTTTATTACTTCAATGTACCGTCTATTAACCAATGATTTTTATTTATTATAATTCTTTACTATTCAAAATTCATTCTCCAAAATAAGCCTCACCTGCTTTTCCAGTTCCTCCAAATCCTGCGTAGCAAAATAAATTCTTTCCATTTTTACGCCGTGATATACATGTATAATAAAATTTCTGAACGACCTTGGAATATGCCATGGATAAGGATATTTTGCTAAAACAGCATTATCAATATGCCCCACAGCTTCGCCAATAATTAAAAACTGATACTGTACCGCACTTTGAATTTTAATATCATTTACAAAAGAAGTTTCATCTACATCCGCCACAAATTCTTTAATCAACTTTATGGCTTCCAATATATGTTTTGCCCGTTCTTTTGGTGTTGGATTAGCCATAGATTTTTATTAAATCATTTTCTGCGGATTGCAAAGCAAAACCTTTTAAATATCCTTTTTCTACCAAATCAACATTTCTGTTTATTTTATTTCCCAGCAAATAAGAAATATCCAACACATCAAACATGGAATATTGTTTTTTATCATCCAGCTCAATCATAATATCCACATCGCTGTTTTGTTTTGCCTCACCTCTTGCATACGAACCAAATAACCATGCAGCTATAACCCTTCCATCATTTTTTAAAAATGTTTTGATTGATTGGATAATATTAGCTTTATCAAGCCTGGGTTTTGTAAGGTAGTTTACTTTTTCTTCCGCCATCTGCAATGCTTGCAATGCAATTTCTTCGTCTTCTAATTCGTACACTAATTTATCGGAGAGCCATGCTACTAATAATTCGTTTTTATCTACTTTAAAATACTCCGCCAATTTTACAACCAGTTCTCTTGATGGTGTACGATGCCCCCTTTCAATTTTGCTTAATATAGCCTGGTCAATATCTAAAAAGGCAGCTACCGTCCGCAAAGGCAGTTGTTTATCATCCCTAAGTTTTCTTATTGTATTGCCTAAATTTTCCATTTTGAATAAATTAATTTTGACACTATTTGTCAAAATTATAAAATACTATCCTATTAAGCAAGGATTTACCCTTCAATTTTCCAACAATTATAAACCCGTCGGTTTCGACGGGTTTATAATAATAATTTTAATTATCGTAACTACACCAAATACCCAAATACATTATCATCCTTATTCAACTCCGTATAATTTATTTGATATTGTTTCAAATTATTAATCAAAGTATGGTAATCTTCTTTGGCTTTCAATTCTATCCCAACCAAAGCAGGACCGGTTTCTTTATTATGCTTCTGCATATATTCAAACCGGGTAATATCATCGTTTGGTCCTAATACATAATTTACAAATTCCTTCAATGCTCCGGGGCGTTGTGCAAAACGAATTAAGAAATAATATTTTAATCCTTCGTATTGCAAAGCCCGTTCTTTTATTTCCTGCATACGGTCAATATCATTATTGCCGCCGCTTATTATACAAACTACATTTTTACCTTTAATCACATCTGCATAATCATCCAATGCTGCAATTGCTAATGCACCTGCAGGCTCTGCAACAATCGCATCTTCACTATATAATTTTAATATTGTAGAACATACTTTTCCTTCTGCCACCAAATGCACTTCCTCCAGCAAATCTTTACAAATAGAAAAAGTAACATCCCCTACTCTTTTTACAGCAGCCCCATCTACAAACTTATCAATGGTTTCCAATGTTACCACCTTACCTTCTTTTAAGGATTGATACATTGCCGGCGCTCCCAGCGGCTCAATGCCTATAATTTTTGTATCGGGAGAATGCTCTTTAAAATAAGTACCTACGCCAGCAGCAAGCCCACCACCACCTATTGGCAGAAATAAATAATCAATACAATCACCTGCTGAATGCAATTGATTTACATTATCTATGTTATTCGTGTTGTCAATTTTTTCTTTGCATATATCTTTTAATTGCTCTATTATTTCTACACCTACCGTTCCTTGTCCTTCAATAATTTTATAATCATCAAATGCAGGAATAAATACCATATCATGTTCTTCTCGGTATTTTTTAGCAGCAGCAGCACAATCATCATAGGTATCCCCAATCAATTTTATTTCAATAAAATTTTCACCAAACATTTTTACCTGACTCACTTTTTGATTGGGTGTGGGAACGGGCATAAAAACTACACCTTTTACATTCAGCTTTTTACAACTGTATGCAAAGCCCTGTGCATGGTTGCCAGCACTTGCACACACTACTCCATTCTGCAATTGCGCTGCAGGTAATGTGCTCATCATATTATAGGCTCCACGCAATTTGTAGGAGCGTACTACCTGCAAATCTTCTCTTTTTAAATACACATTGCATTTGTATTTTTTAGAAAGATTTGCATTGAACGTAAGTGGTGTTCTTACTATAATATCTTTCAGTCTTTCTGCAGCAGCTTTAAAATCGAGCGCTGTATTTTGTACTTCTGTATCCATATAATTAAAAAGCGTTGCAAGTTTTAAATCCTGCAACGCTTGTATTTTTTACACCCCTTTAGGGGATGGGGGTTATGCTTTCGTGCTGATGGATTTCATGTCAGTCATTGCTTGTCTTAGAATAGCGCCTACTGATTCAATCTGATGAGAGCGAATAATTTTGTTTACCAAAATCAGCTCTTTATTAACTACACCGCCATCTTTACCTGCATTATAATTAGTACCGATAATATCTTTATCAACACCTTTCATAAATTCAGCCAACAATGGTTTACATGCATGATCAAATAAATAACAACCATACTCAGCAGTGTCCGAAATAACACGGTTCATTTCAAACAATTTTTTACGAGCAATAGTGTTTGCAATCAACGGCGTTTCGTGCAATGATTCGTAGTAAGCAGATTCAGGTTTGATACCGGCTTCTACCATTGTTTCAAATGCCAATTCAACACCGGCACGTACAAAAGCTACCAACAATAATCCATTATCAAAATATTCCTGTTCAGCAATTTTATCGGAAGTTGGAGCTGTCTTTTCAAAAGCTGTTTCGCCTGTTTCTGCTCTCCATTTCAATAAGTTCTTATCATCATTTGCCCAGTCTTTCATCATAGTAGATGAAAACTCACCACTCATAATATCATCCTGATGTTTCTGGAACAACGGACGCATAATCACTTTCAGCTCTTGTGATATTTCAAACGCTTTTATTTTAGCAGGGTTTGAAAGCCTGTCCATCATAGCCGTAATACCGCCTTGTTTCAACGCTTCGGTAATCACTTCCCAACCATATTGAATCAATTTTGCAGCATACGCTTTATCAATTCCTTTTTCAACCATCTTATCAAAAGAAAGGATTGAACCGGTTTGCAACAAACCACAAAGGATTGTTTGCTCACCCATCAAATCTGATTTTACTTCTGCAACAAAAGACGATTTCAATACACCGGCACGATGTCCGCCAGTACCGGCAGCATACGCTTTAGCTTGTATCAAACCTTTCCCTTCTACATCATTTTCAGGATGCACCGCAATCAATGTTGGCACACCGAAACCTCTTTGGTATTCTGCACGCACTTCCGAACCCGGACATTTTGGTGCAATCATTACCACCGTAATATCTTTACGAATCTGCATTCCTTCTTCCACAATATTAAAACCATGAGAGTAAGAAAGCGTAGCACCTTTTTTCATCAACGGCATTACTGCAGATACAACAGCAGTATGTTGTTTATCAGGAGTAAGGTTGCTTACAAGGTCAGCCGTAGGAATCAACTCCTCATACGTGCCTACTTTAAAACCGTTTTCCGTAGCGTTTTTCCACGATTGGCGTTTGCCTTCAATCGCATCTTTACGCAATGCATACGACACATCCAAACCCGAGTCACGCAGGTTCAAGCCCTGGTTCAACCCCTGTGCGCCGCAACCAACAATTACAATTTTTTTACCTTTTAGTGCATTCACACCATCAGCAAATTCGCTGCTGTTCATAAACTCACATACCCCTAATTGATCTAATTTTTCCCTTAGCGGCAATGTGTTGAAGTAATTAGCCATTTTATTTGTTTGTTTTTTTGCAAAGTAAAAACTTAAAAAGCGAAAAGTGAAAAGTAAAATTTACCATCCCTTGCCTCCTTTTAATCATTGCTTTTGCATGTTGTTATTGTTTCTAAATTTATAATTATACTGTTTAGTATTTTTCTTTTGTACTTAGCTGAAGTACTACTATTAAACATCGTTGTGTCACTCACTTGTACGTTATACCATTATTCAACTTTTATCGAAGCGTAGATTGTCGCTTACTTTTGTCTGAACCATGATTTATAGGATTAATAGGATTGAACTGATTTGCGAAGAACGAAGCGAATAAAATACTATCACTTCAATTCAGTATTGACAAACACTTACTCCGCTACAATCTTCGCAAATCCATGGAATCCATTAAATCCGTCCCAATTCACGTCTAGACAATTTTCTTCATCGCCATCGCATACCCCAAATGCATCGAATCATGCTGCATAAAATATGGAATCACTTCTTCAATAGAATTAAAGTCTAACCCAACACTTGTTTTAATCGGTTGATACGCCTGAAAAGTATTATCGCTTAAATCTTTCTTCAACACATCAATCAGCGATAATAAATACCCTTTCAATATTTCAATTTCAGCCGTATCAATAAAGCCTTCGGGCTTTGTACCTATTTTATATTTGCCAATTAATTCCATCGGCATCTTTTCTGCCAGTCCTGCTCTTACATAACAAAGTGTCTGCTGACTAACAATAATATGCCCAAAATGCCAGGCAATATTATTATTATAACCTTCTGGTATTTTATTTAATTGTTCAATCGTTAAGCTATCAACCAGCTTTAAAAAATTATTCCTTGTCGTTGTTATTATCTCAAATATTTTCTCCATTTATACCAATATTTTACTTCATCCAAAAAAGAAAAGCGCTCTAAACCGAATGCTTCAAAAGCCCCTCCTTCGGAGGGGTTTGGGGAGGCTTTTTACATACTAAACACCTCGTCCTGTTTATCTAAAAATTCATTTTCAATTGTTTCGCTACCCGGTTCTTTTTGTTCAAACTCATTCAGTTTTTCATGAAAGCCACGACTATCTTTAATAATAGCAATCCTTGCACTGCGAACAAATTCAATCAACCCATAAGGCGTTAAAACTTTAATTAAGTTGTCTGTTTCTTCACGATGCCCTGACACTTCAAATACTGTATAATCTTTACGTATCACAACAGCCTTTGCTCCATGCTGGCTCAACAAACGTTCTACTTTTACATGTTCTGTAATAATATCTGTCGGCACTTTGTACAAAGCCAATTCCTGCCAAACAATTTCGTCGTTTGTATTATAATAGGATTTCAATACTTCTACCTGCTTTTCAATCTGGCGACATAGTTTGCGTACCACTTCTTCAAATTCGTTGATTACAATTGTAAAGCGATGTATCCCTTCAATCTCAGAAGGTGAAGTATTTAAACTTTCAATATTAATTTTACGACGTGAAAACATAATCGCAATGCGATTCAGCAATCCAACCTGGTTTTCTGTGTAAACTGTTACTGTATATTCCTGTTTCATAATTTTTAATTTGCGTTAAGAGAAATTCCCGGTTTAATTGCCATTACTCTTAATCGTTTATAATCGGCGTACCATTTACCATTTCTGAAATGCGTTGGCTTTAATGTTTCCTGCACTTCATCCAAAATCTCGTTGACGACTGTATCATCAATTCCTTTTAAGAATGCACTACCAAACATTTTTATCCAATCTTTAATGCCGTTGCTATTATCTTTTAATTCAGTTTCTCTATCAAAATGTGTAGCATAAATAACCCTGAAACCTCTTTTCTCCAACAATGCTGTGTATTCACTGATGGATGGAAAATACCAAAGTTCTTTAGCCGCACTTTCCACTAAACCACGTTTTTGTAAACTGCTTTTTAATGCTGCTATAATTCCTGCTACATTTCCTTTGCCGCCCATTTCCAATACCAATCGTCCGGTACGTTTTAAGTTGTCGTACATGCAATCAATGGCTTTTTCTTTTTCCAATACCCAATGTAATGTCGCATTGGAAAAGATAGCATCAAAGCTTTCATCAAAATGAAACTCAGTTGCTGATTGTACCCGGAATTCTAATTCGGGATATTCCTTTGATGCTTTCGCAACCATTTCATGTGAGTTGTCGATACCAATAACCGTTGCTCCCGAAGATGCAATAACATTGGTAAGATAACCTGTACCACAACCTAAATCCAATATACGTTCGCCGGCTTTTGGCACTAACATATCTATTAAGTCTTCTCCATATTTAAACACAAAACTGTGTTTATCATCATAAAGCGATGCATCCCATTTTATATTGATTCCTGTATTCACTTCTCTACCTTTTATAATGTTCTACTAAACTATGTCTCTACTTTTTGTTTTTGCCTTTTTACTTTAGCCTTATCTCTGCTACACTACAACCCTGCGGCACCATCGGGAATACATTATTTTCCTTACCTACCATTACTTCCAATAAATAAGAACCTTGATTGTCAAGCATTGCTTTTAATGCCGCTTTAAGGTTTTCTCTTTTAGAAACCGATTGTCCATCTATATTATAGGCTTTTGCCAAAGCAACATAGTTTGGACTTGCAATATCAACAAACGAATAACGCTTATCATTAAACAATTGCTGCCATTGACGAACCATTCCTAAGAACTGATTATTCAAGATTAAAATCTTTACATCAATTCCTGTTTGCATGATAGTGCCTAATTCCTGCAAGGTCATCTGAAAACCTCCATCGCCAATAATAGCTATGGTTGTACGATGCGGTGCACCAAACTTAGCACCAATGGCAGCCGGCAACGCAAAGCCCATTGTTCCTGCACCGCCGGATGTTACATTGCTTTTTGATTGATTGAATTTTGCATAACGGCTTGCTACCATTTGATGTTGTCCAACATCTGTAACAATGATTGCATCGCCATTGGTTAACTCATTCAAATATTTTATTACTTCGCCCATTGTCAATACTTCATCCGTTGGGTTTAGTTCTTTTTGTATTACCTGATCTACCTCTTCCCTTTTATATTCATTGAATTTGTTCAACCACTCCGTATGTTGTTTTTCTTCAATCAACTTTGTAAGCATCGGCAATGTTTCTTTACAATCGCCCCAAACCGGTACGGTTGATTTTACATTCTTGTCAATCTCTGCCGGGTCAATATCCAAATGAATTACCTGTGCTTGCTTTGCATATTTATCTAAACGACCTGTTACACGGTCATCAAAACGCATACCTACTGCTATCAATACATCACACTCATTTGTCAAAACATTTGGTCCGTAGTTTCCATGCATCCCTAACATACCAACATTCAAAGGATGGTCGGTAGGTAGCGCACTTAAACCAAGCAATGTCCAGGCAGAAGGCAAGCCTCCTTTTTCTATAAATGCTTTAAATTCTTTTTCAGCTTCGCCAAGAATTACGCCCTGACCAAAAAGTACAAATGGTTTTTTTGCCTGATTGATTAATGCTGCAGCTTTCTCAACATATTCTTTGCGAACAATTGGCTTAGGGCGATAACTGCGTATATGCGTACACGGTGTATAACCTTCGTAATCGAATTTTTGTATTTGTGCATTCTTTGTGATATCAATTAATACGGGACCGGGTCTTCCTGTCTTTGCTATATAAAATGCTTTCGCCAATACAGATGGAATTTCTGTTGCATCGGTTACCTGATAATTCCATTTGGTAATAGGCGTTGTTATATTAATTACATCTACTTCCTGAAAAAGCATCGGTGCCCAACAAATGTGCAAATACTTGTCCGGTGATACAAACCAATGGTGTGCTGTCAATCATTGCATCTGCCAAGCCAGTTACTAAATTCGTTGCTCCAGGTCCGCTTGTTGCAAACACTACCCCTGTTTTTCCGGAAGAGCGTGCATAACCTTGTCCGGCGTGTATTCCGCCTTGCTCATGACGAACTAAAATATGTTTTAGTTTATCATGATAATCGTACAATGCATCGTATATCGGCATGATAGCACCTCCGGGATAACCGAAGATGGTATCTACATTTTCTGCAATCAATGCTTCTAATACAGCTTGTGAGCCGGTTAGTTCCTGCGTTGCAATTGCTTCGGTTTCTTTAAGCGTTGGCTTTATATCTTTATTTATAATTTCTGTTGTGCTCATAAATTTC
>Ga0206858_1121_pt1 | contig 19605 bp, 19 predicted proteins | sample Alteio_BWOrgCont_46_FD_152622 | JGI IMG/M metagenome (GOLD analysis project Ga0206858, IMG submission 152622) | Enriched cells from forest soil in Barre Woods Harvard Forest LTER site, Petersham, Massachusetts, United States -... | ecosystem: Environmental > Terrestrial > Soil > Temperate forest >... | reverse complement strand
ATCTTTATATTTTTTAGATCAAATATTCTATCTAAAATATGTTTTTCTAAAAATGGTCGAGATTGTGTCGTAACAATAAAATCACTGTGGTAGCGAGGAATAAATTTTTGATAAAAATAAGCATAATTTTGCATTATGTCCATTTTATTTGCACCATTTTCTATTAGGGTTTGATTAAGTCCCGGGAAAAAATATTCAAATAATTGCGCACCCTTTTTGAGTAAAATATGATTACAATATCCTTGGGGCACGCCACGTCTAATGAGGGGAAACTGATTTAACTCATCGCGCTCAATGATGACTACTTCAGAACAAAATTCAGATAAAACTCGCGCAGACAATAAGCCAGCAGTGCTCGCGCCGATCACGATTCCTCTATTTACTTTAAACATCATTATTCCTTGTAAATGATAATGTTATAATAAAACGGGAAACGCCAAGTGATTTTATAATGTTTAATCTCGGATTTTTGTAATAAGTAAATAATTTCTTGTTTAGTAAAACCCTTTTTGATAGAGACCAAGCCATCATGTTTTGTAATTGGCAATAATTTTTTTAAAAATGAAAATACGTTAAATCCTACATAAGCTAGCCAGTGTCGCTGCAGATCATTAATAATAATCCCTTTTTGTGCTTGGTGATGCATTTGTTTGAAAAAATAAATGATTTGCTCATCCGTTAAATGATGGCAAAACAGATTGCACATAATAATATCAAAAGTTTTTTTTTGAAAATTCACTGGAAAATAAATCTTGCTTTTCAAAAATAACGGGTAATTCATCGGCTGATTTATCATAAGCATATTTAAGTAAAATAGGATTAATATCATAACCAAAAAACTTATAGGCAATTTTTTATTATTAGACCATAGTGCACAAGCATTTAAAGTGCTGCCGCCACCACATGCAAAATCAGCTAAAGTGATAGGCAAAGAAGTCGATGATAAATCTTTGTATAGGTCCTTGATGCCGGTCGTGAAAATTCGTTTACCGAATAAATATCGATTTATCCATGACAAATCATCGTAGAAACGAGTCAACTCTATATCGCTAGCTGCATAATCATCCATGATTTCTTTTTCATGACTGCGCTGACTAAAATCCATGTTAAACCCTAGGCTTCGAAAAACTAATTTGTGAAACAAACCCTGTATGATAATAATGGCATTGATAATCAACAAATCCTAATTTTGTTATTTTTTCTTGCAATGCTTTTTGGCTAGGAAAAGTGTTTAAGCTAGCAGCTATGTAATTATAAATAGCGGGATTAGCATGTAATAATAGTCCCCAAAGTCCTGTCCATAATATTAATAAACGGTTATGTATCTTTTGGGTACTAAGATTATCTGATTTAGAAAAATCAAGAAAGCTGGCCACGCCGCCTGGCTTAAGTTTTTTCCAAATGGTTTCTAATAATTGATCCAGGTCCGGTGCATTACGCAGTGCATATCCACCCGTGATGATATCAAGACTGTGATCAGTAATGGGAGGCGTGGCCATATCCGCTTGTATAAAAGAAATATTTTTAGGCAGCGCGTGAGCCTGTGCTAATGTTAACATCGCGGGCGTAATATCTACACCCATGATTTTACCTTGTGGGTAACGCTTAGCTAATAAAAAACAAATATCACCAGGACCACAAGCTAAATCTAAACATTGGGGTTCGGTCATATTGGGAAGTTGTTGAACCATAGATTTTTTCCATAGTACATCACAACCAAAAGATAATAATTTTGTCACTAAAGCATATTTAGGCGCGACGATAGTAAATAGTTTTTTATTTAATTCTCGTTTAGTATTGGGATGTTCTAAATCCTCACGTATTTGTATTTGTTTAATCATGTGACACCTTAAATAAAGCGGATTCTACAGTTAATCCTGGGCCAAATGCCATACCTAATATAGTCTGGTCTTGTTTATCATCAGGAATGGTTTGTAATAAATATTGTAAAATAAATACTATGGTTGCTGAGGACATATTGCCATAATTTTTCAATATGTCATAAGCCGCGGCATTGTGTGCGGCGGGAATATTGAGAATATCTTCTATTCTTTGTAAGATTTTAGGTCCACCGGGATGTATGGCAAAATGATCAATATCGCTGAGCGCCACATTATAATATGTCAGCATAGGTTCTATGAGTTTCTTAATGCCTAGAGCGATGAGGTTGGGAATAAAAGCTGATAACGTAATCATAAATCCATCGTTGCGTATCGTCCAGGCCATATGTTGCGTGGTATCTTTAATTAAGTCGCTGTAAAAATTTTCTAGAGAAATTTTACGTTTTTGATCAGTACGGCTTTGGATTAACACGCAAGCTGCGCCATCTGCAAATAAGGCATTGGCTATCATTTGATCTTCATTGTTTTCATTTTGAAAATGCAGCGAGCATAATTCAACACTGACAATTAAAATCTTAGCATCGGGATGTGCGCGGCAAATAGCATCAGCTGTTTTTAGGGCATTGATCATGGCGGCACAACCCATAAAATAAATACAGGTACGCGCCACAGTTGAAGGAATCCCACAGGCTTTAATAATTTCAACATCAATCCCAGGCGTATACATTCCGGTGCAGCTAACCGTAATTAAATGTGTCACTGATGCCAAAGTGTGCTCTTTAATGCCACTATTTTTTATCGCTTGAATTCCTAAGGCACTGGCGTGCTGTTCAAACCATTGCATGCGATCAGTAATCGAAAAATATGATGAAAAATATTTGCTAAAATTTTGCTTAAAATCAATCACAAAATGCCGTTTGTCAATCTGGCTGCCATCATAAATTTTTCGCAATTTATTTTGTGCAGTGATTGATAAATCTTTATGGCTTATTAAATGATCAACGAATTCATTTTGAGTTATCGAATAAGGTGGTACTGCTGTACCGATATGTGTGATATAACTTTTGGGAGTATTCATTGGACGACCTGTGGAGAGTTATGTTTCTTGGCGAGCAGTAAATACATCGCTGGCAATACCAATAAAGTAAATAAGGTCCCGATTGAAATTCCGGTGAATATCACAAGACCAATATTAAACCGACTTTCTGCGCCAGGACCGCTTGCAATTAATAAAGGTAGTACGCCTAATGCCATTGCACCCGTGGTCATTAAAATGGGTCGCAAGCGTATGCTAGCAGCTTCGATAATCGCATCCATTTTATTTTTTCCCTCTAATTGCAAGGCATTTGCAAATTGAACTATTAATATTCCGTGCTTACTAATGAGTCCAATCAGTGTCACGAGCCCCACTTGTGTGTAAATATTTAAACTTGCACCGCCCACACCCAAGTTAATAAATAACATAGCACCGAAAATTGACATGGGCACACTGATTAAAATGATTAAGGGATCTCTAAAACTTTCAAATAATGCGGCGAGCGCGAGATAAATAATAATCATAGAAAATAAAAATGTAATCGGTAGAGAGTCATTTTCGTTTTCATAATGACGTGATTCACCCGCGTATTCATAATCATAGCCATCGGGTAAGTGACGCTCGGCAATGTTTTCTAAGGTATCAAGCCCCGCACTCATTGTAACGCCTGTATTGAGCACCGCAGAAATGGTTGCGGCATGTAATTCATGAAAATGATTTAATGATTCAGGCACAACAGATGTTTTTACTGTGGCAAATGTAGATAAAGGTACAGATTCACCCGTACCTGTGGTGATAAAATAGTCAAGGACTTGATCGTAATTTAAGCGATCTCTTCGCATCACTTGTGGAATGACTTGATATGCTCTGCCATCTAAATCAAAAAATTAACATATTGTTGACTTAATGCTGCTGAAATGACATTACCTATATCGGTCATGGTTAAGCCGAGTGCCGCAGCTTTATAGCGGTCAATTTCAACGGTGGCTTGTAACATATCTAATTTAAGATCATTATCCAGATAAGAAAATAGTCCAGATTCCTGTGCTTCTTCAAAAATAGCAGTAGCAATTTTATTAAGTTCATCATAAGGTTTGGTTGTCACAATTACAAATTGCACAGGTAATCCATTAGATCCTGGCAACGGTGAAGGTTGATATAAAGCAATTTTAGCGCCAGCAATTTCATCAACTTGTGCTTGCATTTTTGGCATGATGTCACTAATTGAATAATCGCGTTCATCCCAAGGTTTAAATACAACGCCACCCAATGAAGTATTTAGAGTGCCTACAGTGCCATTAACATCAGTAATTCCGTCGAGTTGATAAATATGTTTAACTTCTTTAAAAGTTGCCATACGCTGATAAAAATCGTGAGAATACATGGAAGTTTGATAAACACTGGCATTAGGCGTTGTTGTTAAATCAGATAATAATAGGCCTTGGTCTTCATCCGGTGCTAACTCTGCTTTTGAGCTTGAGTATAAAAATACAATACTGATCATGATGATAATTGCAAATACTATGGTTACGTTTAAATAATTAAATGAACGTGTTAGTAAATTTTTGTAAGATTCACGTAATTTTGCAAAATGATCGTCGACAAAATCTATAAACTGATGAGTATCTGTTTTGGTTTTTGCACGCATTAATTTAGAGCACATCATAGGAGAGAGTGTGAGCGCAATAATCGCTGAAATCGCAACTGCACCGGCCAGAGTAAATGCAAATTCAGTAAAGAGTGTGCCTGTCATGCCGTCCACAAAACCAATGGGTAAATACACCGCAATTAAAACAATTGAAATGGCAATGATTGGATTTGCTAATTCGCGTGCACCTTGAATAGATGCTTGAACAGGAGATAAACCCGCCTGAATATGTCTATCGATATTTTCTACCATAATAATCGCATCATCAACGACCAAACCAATGGCGAGGACTAATGATAATAAGGTCAGTAAATTAATGGTATAACCCAATACATGCATCATGAAAAATGTGCCTATAATGGATAGCGGAATCGCAATAATGGGAATAATGGAGCTGCGCATACTGCCTAAAAATGCAAGAATCACTAAGGCTACAATAAAAATGGCTTCGAGTAATACTTTGATCACTTCATCAATGGCGGCATGAATATAATCGCTGGCATCGTAAATAACTTTGGCTTGCAATCCTTCGGGTAATTCTTCGGTCAATTCTTTTACCACATGACGGACATCGTCTAATACGGTTAACACATTACCGTTTGGTACCACTTGAATGCCGATAAATACGGCATTTTTTCCATCATAACTCACATTAGAGTCGTAATTTTCAGCACCTAAAGTGACTGTACCCACATCACTTAATTTGATGACAGCACCATCAACGTAGGTAATAATTAAATCTTTAAATTCATCTAAACTTTTTAAATTGGTATGGACGTTTATATTAAATGCTAACATTTGGCCATCAGTCCTTCCTCCAGCAGCTAGAAAATCATTGGCATCTAAGGCGTCAAACACATCCGTAGGAGTTAAATTTAAAGCAGATAATTTATTTGGATCTAACCATACACGCAGTGCAAAATGACGCCAACCTAATAATTCCGCATCCAAAATTTGATGGACGGCTCTTATTCTAGGTTGAACAATACGCAGAATATAATCAGTAATTTCACTTCGGGTTAATACATCGCTATAAAAACCGATATACATTAAATCAGTGTCTTCAGCAACGTCAATAGAGATTTGCGGCGATTGTGATTCAGGTGGTAATTGATCAAGCACAGAGCTGACATTGGTTGAAATTTCGGTCATGGCTTTATCAGTATCGTAATTCAGTTGTAAAAAAATAGAAATGGTGCTGAGCCCTTGGCTACTGATAGAGGTAATATAATCAATACCATTAGATTGTGCGACAGCATTTTCTATGGTGGTGGTGATAAAACTTTCAATTAATTCTGGATTTGCCCCGGTGTAGGGTGTTTCAATAGTAATAATGCCATTTTCAGTAAACGGAAATTCGCGCACAGTCAACATGAAAATAGAACGAATACCCAGTACTAAGATCAATAAACTGACTACAGTTGCGAGCACTGGGCGTTGTACAAAAATATCAGTAAATTTCATTTTATAATTTACTCATCTATCACTTTGGGTGCTGCATCATTAGTGGGCTCAATTTTATTATTAATCACAATATGAGTTTCATTCTTTAATTTTAATTGTCCGCTGCTGACAATTTCATCGCCTGCTTGCAAACCTTTTACGACCGTAATCTGATCACCCCTAGTTTCTCCTAAGGTGATAAAGCGTTGCTTAACATATAATTTCTTTTTATCTTTTTGTACGACATAAACATAATTACCATAAGGGTTATAACTCACAGCCGATTGTGGAATGGTCAGGCGTGATTCAGGCTTGCCAATAATCACTTCTATTTGTGTGTACATCCCAGGTAGTAATTCAATGTTTGGATTTTCTATGGTAGCCTCGAGTTGAACATTGTGAGTGTTACTATCAATCAAAGGATCAATGGCTGAAATTTTTCCGGGAAAAGATTTATTGATATAGGTATCCGTACGCAGGGTAACATCTTGTCCTACTTGAAGGTTAGAAAAATGTTGCTCTGGTAAGTAAAAATACACATATAAAATATCTAAGGCTTGCAAACTGATAATAGGATCGCCGGCAGAAATAAACATACCTGGACTTAATTTTGAAATGCCTACTTGACCATCAAATGCGGCGCGAATGGTTTTAAGTTCCACAATGGCTTTTTGCTGTGCTGCTTGTGCTTTTAGCATGCGCATATTGTATTCATCAATTTCAAGTTGTTGCTTGCTAACGGCATTAAAACTAAATTGCTCTTTACTGCGTTCATATATTAGCCGCGCTAAATCTGCTTGGGCTTGTAAACTTTCTAAGGCAGCAATATCGGGTGTGGCATCGAGTTGTACAATAGGATCGCCCGTTTTTACTTGTTTATTTGAGACAATAAGAATTTTAGAAATGATACCATCGACTTGAGAAGCGACATCTATGCCATCTTTTGCAAATAAATTACCAATTGCAAATAAATGAGATTGCCAATCTTGATTGCTAACAATAGTCGTAGAAACAGCAATAGGTGCTTTTGCATCTTTTTCAAGTTGATGTTTTTGAATCAACCCCGAAACAAAATGATAACCGATAATTAATGCAAACAAGGTGCCCAGCGTTATCAGCATATTACGCATAGGTTTATTCATCTTCGTCTTCATCTTCATCTTCATTTTCATTTTCATTCCACCATCCTCCACCTAAAGCTTGAAATAAGGCTGCGGTATCTGCATAACGTGCAGCGGTCGCATTAATACGAGCTAACGCAGTTTGCTCATATACAATTTCAGCATCAATCAGATCTAAAAAATTAACAGCGCCAACTTTATATTGTCGCTCAGCTAAATCTAACATGTCTTTTGCAGCTTTTTCTGCACGTGCCGTTTGATGTAATAATTGTGCATCAGCTTCTAGGGCACTTAAACTATCCGCAACATTTTGTAACCCAGTCAATACGGTAGATTGATATTGTGCAAAGGCAATTTCAAAGCCCGCGATGGCTGATTCGCGTTGCGCCATTAATGCGCCTCCATTAAAGATAGGTTGCAATACAGATGCTTGCCAATCCCAGTAAATATTATTGGCAGTGAAAAAATCACTCAAAGTATCTGAATTGACACCATAACTCGCAGTAATTGGAAAAGTCGGTAATAAATTAGCTGTTGCAATGCCAATTTCGGCGCTCGCTTGATGCAATAGTGCTTCTGCAGCTTTAATATCAGGACGTTGATTGATTAATTCTGATGGAATGCTCACTGGTAATTCGCTGGGCAAATGCAAATCTTCTAAATAAAATCTAGGCATTTCGCTGCCAGGATAATCACCCACCAATACCGATAAGGCGTGCCGTGTTTGTGCAAGCGCTTCTTCAAGCGGTGGTAAGGTCGCAATAGTTTGTGCTAACAAAGTTTCTTGTGCGAGCACCTCAAATTGTGAGTTGCTGCCGGCCTGATATTTTTGTTTAGTTAATTTCAGAAGTTTAGTTTGTTCATCGATCATTTTATGCGTGGTTTTAATTTGTGCGCGCAATGATCCTTCTAAAATTGCGGTGGTGACTATATTACTGGTTAAAGCCAAGTAAGTCGCTTGTAACTGATAAGCTTCAAAATCCAAATTAGCTTGCATGGCTTCTATGGCACGACGATTGCCGCCAAAAACGTCTAATACATAAGCGACATTGACGTTGGCATTATAAAGTCCGAGAAGTTGTACTGGGAAATCAGACAATGTTGATCCGGGTGTGCCTTCTAAGCTGTCGAATGCAGATAATTGTTCACGTCCAGCATCTAATTCAAGACCGACACTGGGATACATGGTTTCTCCAACCAAGGAACGCAAATCTTCTTGCGCTTGCCAAAGTGTGGCTTCTGCCGCTTTTAAATCTGGGCTGTTGTTAAGACCGTGAATAATGAGTTCATTCAGTTCAGGTGATTCAAATAATGTCCACCATTGTTCAGGGATATCTCCACCTATATTAAACTCTTGCGCATGACCATCTTTTAAATGAGGTGTCGCTTTTGTTTCGATCGGCAAAGGATCTTCCGTATAAGTATTCGTCGTGGGTGGATCTGGTTTTTGATAATCAGGTCCAACCATGCAGCCAATTAAGCCCATGATGGGTATATATATGAGTAAATGCTTGGCTGACATTTTTGTATCCCTTAAGATGATGATCATCTTGACTCTTAAATCTAGGTGAGAGAGAGGGCTGAGTCAATAAAAGCACTTGCAAATAAGGGTTAAAAAGAGTAACTTTCATGATCTATATAATGATTGTCAAAATAGGAATATGCTTATGTTTCAACAGGTTACAAGAAAGTGCTGGGGCAGTATTTTGATGATAGCGGGTACCGCCATAGGGGCGGGCATGTTGGCATTGCCTATCGTCACGAGTGAGATTGGATTTTTCTATGCAGCAGTGATTTTTACCGCCTGTTATATTTTCATGTTAATCAATTCATTTTTGCTTGTAGAAGCGAGTTTTTACAGTAAAAAAAGTGATGCTAATATTATCACCATTTCAGGTGAACACTTAGGAGCGCTGGGCCAAATTGTGGCTTGGGTCTGTTTTCTATTATTATTATATGCCGTCGCAGCTGCTTATATTTCTGCGGGTGGGGCTTTAGTTGGGCATTTTCTGCAAGAAGTGCTTGGGCCACATGTGTCTTTATATTGGGGCATGTTTATATTTATTGTTGGTTTTGCGTTAATCGTATTATTTGGCATGGGCTCAACGGATGTCATTAATCGGATTTTGTTAGTAGGTTTGGTGGGTGCATTTGTGTATTTATTTACCAATATGGCGCCTCATGTTAATACTGATTATTTTATAAAGGGTGATACCACTTATATTTGGGCGGCAATCCCGGTTATTATTTTATCGTTTACTTCTAATATTATTATCCCTAGCCTAAAAAATTATTTAGATAATGATGCCAAAAAGTTAGCTCGAGCTTTATTGATAGGTGGATTGATTCCCTTAGTATTTTATTTACTCTGGCAATTTATTATTTTGGGTGTGTTACCCATGTATGGTGCACATGGTTTAATTGCCATAGAACATAGCGATTATCCAGTAAACGCTTTAACATATACTTTAGAATCTTATTTCGGCTTAGCAAGTGCTGCCGTTGCTGTTGGGATTTTCTCTTTTTGCGCATTGACCACATCTTTTCTAGCGGTATTGGTGAGCCTAGTTGATTTTTTAGCCGATGGACTGCGTATTAAACACATTACCAAATTTGGTAAAAAAATATATTTAGTGATTGCGGTTATTCCGCCCTTATTATTTGCCTTATTTTTCCCGAAAGGATTTTTAGTGGCTTTAGGTTATGGCGGCGTATTTGTTGCCATCCTATACGGCATACTTCCTGCCCTTATGGTATGGAAAGCGCGTTATCATAAAAATCTAAAAACCGAAATGAAAGTCTTCGGCGGCAAACCTTTACTATGTATTATCTTACTTGCTTCCGTAGCCATCATTTTCTTCCAAGTCGGCGCAACCCTAGGATTTTTACCGACATGACCGTTTTAAAAAATGATCGTTTGATTCGTGCTTTGTTTCGCGAAAAGGTTGATAGAACACCTATTTGGATTATGCGACAAGCTGGGCGTTATTTGCCCGAGTATAAAGCCATTCGGCAAAGAGCCGGGACATTTATGGATTTGGTGCAAAATCCAGAACTGGCTACAGAAGTCACCCTACAACCTGTGGATCGTTTTAATTTAGATGCCGCGATTTTATTTTCTGATATTTTAACCATTCCTCATGCCATGGGTTTAGGTTTAGAATTTATGGCCGGCGAAGGGCCGGTGTTTGCTAAGCCGATTCGTAGCGCGCGCGATGTTGCGCAATTACCCACCCTCGATCCTGCGCGCGAATTAAATTATGTATTAGATACCGTATCATTAATTCAAAAAGAATTATCAGGTCGTGTACCTTTGATTGGTTTTGCGGGCAGTCCTTGGACTTTAGCTTGTTATATGGTCGAAGGGAGTGGCAGTAAAGAGTTTTCGATGATTCGCGCCATGCGTTATCAAGATCCTGCATTATTAGAACAATTATTGGCAAAACTTATTCAAGCGACCATTGAATATTTAAATGCACAAATTGCCGCGGGGGTGAATGCGGTAATGATTTTTGATACCTGGGGCGGTTTGTTAACGCCAGAAGATTATCTCAAATTTTCTTTAAATCCTATGCAACAAATTATCAGCAAGCTTAATTTAAATCACAACATTCCTGTCACTCTCTTTACTAAAAATGGCGGTCAGCACCTTGAAGCCATGGCAGATTCCGGCGCACATGGATTAGGTATAGATTGGATGACTTCACTCAGTGATGCAAAACAACGGGTGGGGCATAAAGTAGCACTGCAAGGTAATTTAGATCCCGCAGCATTATATGGCAGCGCAGAGTCTGTTGAACAAGCCACGCGCGCGATTTTAAATGTTTATGGCAGCGACCCAGGGCATATATTTAATTTAGGTCATGGTATTTATCCTAATATTGATCCTGAACAAGTGGCGATTCTCGTGGAAACCGTGCATAATTTCAGGATTAATTGAAAAACATACAGGGAAAGATTATGTTGCGGTTTTTAGTGGCATTAAGCGTATTATTTCTGACAGCGTGTGATCAAGGGTCACGGGTACAAGGTTATGTATACCAAGAACCTATTTATATGGCGAGCACCCAAAGTGGCATGTTGCTTACTTTAAATGTTGAACGTGGGCAAATGGTGACCAAAGATCAATTATTATTTGCATTAGATCCTGCGCCACAAAATCATGATTTAATGGCGACAAAACAACAACTTCTCCAAGAACAATCAATACTCACTGATTTAGAAAAAGCCAGTCGTGAAACCGTTTTAGAAGGTTTACGGGGTAGTGTGTCACAAGCACAAGCCGCTTTAGAAATTTCACAAAAAAAGGCCGCGCGTTTTGAAGAACTCTTTACGCGACAAGTCATTGATGCAGAAAGTCGTGATGAAGCCGTAGCTGATAGAGATGAAAAACAAGCCGCGCTGACTACTGCGCAAGCTAATTTAGCAGAAGCTGAACAAGGTGCTCGAGTTGATGCCATTAAAGCCCAGCGTGCATTGGTTGAAAGTTTAATTGCACAAGTGGCGAGTAAAGAATGGGCTTTAGCGCAAAAAACGTTAGTGGCCCCTAAGGATGCCTTGGTGGTCGATACATTTTATCGACCTGGCGAAAATGTGAGTGCGGGTAATCCTGTAGTTGAACTTTATGATCCAGAACGTTTATTTGCAATTTTTTATGTGAACGAACCTTTATTGAGCGAAATTTGTTTAGGCCAAGAGATTTCGATAACACATAATAAAGATGATGAAAAAGTAAAAGCATTTATTAGCTATATTTCCCCACAAGCAGAATATACACCGCCCGTTATTTATAGTCGTGAAAATAATCAAATCTTAGTATTTCGTATTCAAGCAACACTGGCAAAAGAAGAACAAAAATCTTTCCATGCAGGTCAGCCGATTGATGTCTTTGTCTCAAAAGATAAAAATTGTCATGAATAATGCGCCATTGGTTATCGATGTAAAAAACCTTAATAAAAGTTTTAACGGTCACAGTGTGGTGCGTAATGTTGCTTTGCAAGTCAGACAAGGCGAAATATTTGGTTTTTTAGGACCTAATGGTAGTGGTAAAACGACAACTATTCGTATGATTTGTGGATTGTTAACCCCAGATTCTGGACAAGGAACTTGTTTAGGTTTTGATATTCTTAAAGACGCTGAACAAATAAAAGCCCAGGTGGGTTATATGACCCAAAAATTCAGTTACTATGATGATTTAACGGTTTATGAAAATTTAGATTTTATTGCCAGGGTTTATCAACTGCCCAATCGTGTGAGAAAAATAAAAGAAACTTTAGATTATTTGGGTTTAAGTCAGGCGCGTTCGAAACAATTGGCCGGTAATTTATCGGGTGGTTGGAAACAACGCTTAGCGCTCGCTGGCTGTTTATTACATGAACCTAAATTATTATTATTGGATGAACCCACAGCGGGTGTTGATCCGAAAGCACGCAGAGAATTCTGGGATCATATTCAAGACTTAAGCGATCAAGGTATTACCACGTTGGTCAGTACGCATTATATGGATGAGGCACTGCGTTGTACGCGACTTGCTTATATTGCCTATGGTGATTTACTCGCAGAAGGCACAAGCAGTGAAATTATTAAAGCAACGGGTCTTATCACCTGGGAAGTGCGCGGCGCTGAAGTCCAAAAATTAGCAAAACAATTACGCGGACTGCCTGGCATTGAACAAGTGGCTTTATTTGGCCAAGAATTACATGTCAGTGGAGGTGATGCAACTGCATTAGAAAATGCCATAGCTCCATTTAGGCAAAATTATGATTGGCATTTGAGTAATACTTCATTAGAAGATGTCTTTATTCATTTGGTAGGCACCAATGAGGATAATTTTTAAATGAAAGATTTTTCTGTCCAACGGCTGTTCGCCGTTATTATTAAAGAATTTATCCAAATCAAACGTGACCGGCCAACGCTTGCTATGATGGTGCTGCTGCCATTGGTGCAATTAATTTTATTTGGATATGCCATCAATTCTAATCCAAAAGATTTACCTACGGCATTAGTGGTATCTGATAATAGTGTGCTGACCACTGATTTTGTTGCAGCAATGCAAAATACAGATTATTTTAAAATAGTTGAACCTAATACGACTTTTGATAAAGCCGATAAATTATTACGTCGGGGCGAAGTGATATTTACAGTACATATTCCTGTAGATTTTATGCGCAATGTGGTACGCGGTGGTTATCCATCATTATTAGTCGAAGCCGATGCAACCGATCCTGCCGCAACAGGTAATGCTATTGCTGCGCTCAGTCAATTAGCAAATTCGGCAATCATGCCGGCTTTACAAGGTTCTTTACATTATTTACAACCCATACAAGCACCGTTCGAATTACGCGTGCATCAACGTTACAATCCAGAATTAATTACGTCTTATAATATCGTACCCGGATTATTAGGCGTAGTATTAACCATGTCTATGGTAGTCATTACTTCACAAGCGATGACACGTGAGCGTGAACGCGGTACCTTAGAAAATTTATTATCAACGCCTGTGCGGCCATTGGAAGTTATCATTGGTAAAATTATTCCTTTTATTGTGATTGGTTATACACAAGTGTTTATTATTTTAGCGTTAGCCTATTTTGTATTCCATGTGCCTATGCAAGGCAACGTAATATTATTATTGATTTTATGTTTACCTTTTATTGCCGCCAACTTATCAGTAGGCATCACATTTTCAACGCTTGCAAAAAATCAATTACAAGCGATGCAAAGCTCGATCTTTTTCTTTTTACCATCCATTTTATTATCAGGCTTTATGTTCCCCTTCGCAGGAATGCCCGGCTGGGCACAAGCCATCGGCAATATTTTACCGCTCACTCATTTCCTAGTCATCGTGCGCGGTATTTTGCTCAAAGGTAATGGATTCTTTGATGTGTTTAATGCATTGATTCCGATTTTATTATTCATGATAGTCATGGTTTATATTGCATTGAAACGGTTTAGGCAGACGTTGGATTAAAAGGTTAAACTGGATGAACGGAATTTATTTTCGTTAAATTCAAATGCAGTATTCTTATTATTATTTTTAATAAATTGACTAAATTGATGCGTAATAGCATCTTGAGTATTTGCTTGAGGCGTGGCTGCAGAACATGTTGCAGACCAATTAGCCGTTGATGTGACACCTGCGGCTACTAAGGTTGCATGTTTTTCAGGTTGTTCTTCTGACGTGACGCCAATTTCATTACCTAATTCAACACCACCCTCTCCGCCGGGCGCGCCATTAATGGCAGCATTGACAAGGGTAACGACGATATCTTCTTTATTTTCCCAAATTGAGCTAGGGTTTTTAACCGCTGTACAAATATGTAGTGCAAGATGATGCGATTTTACCCAGGAATAAAACGCTTCTGTTAACGCTGCAAAAAACAATAATACACTAAAGACAGCGATACCTGCATCATGACTCAGCTTTTTGGTGACGGCTGCAGCGCCGGGGAAAAATAACATGATTAAGCCAAAGCTCGCAATAACACCAAAGATAATCGTTAAAGTATTTAAAAGAGAAGGTTTCATAGCACTAAAATGAAATTGATCTTTTTTATTAATTTGATCAAGTGCTGTGTAATAAACTAGAAAAGCATTCGCTATTGCAAATAAAAAAGCTAAAATAATCACGGGCGCGCCGCCGCTTGCAAGAAATACACTCATACCGACAAGACCCAAACCAAAATTGACTAAGAAACTACACAGAGCGCTCAATGTTGCGAATGCAAATAATTTTGGATTTTCTCTCGCAATTCTTGCGTAAGTACCATCCATGATCATCTCGACTAAACCTTCAAGCGATTCCTGATAAATTCCTTTTTGCGCATAACCGCTCAGAAATGCACCTGGAATAGCAAAAGCAAGTCCGACCCCAAGTGTTGCTCCCATCGTCACGGCAGTTAATGTTGCTGCACCTGTAAACAGTAAAATAATAAAGCCGGCATTGGTGAGTCCTGTTGTGAACATAATTGCGGGTACTAAAAAAGAAATAAAACCGTTGAATGTTTTATGTAAAAGAAGGGTTTTTAATGCCATGGGCAGTGGTGTGACTAATGAATTTTTTCTCAGCGTTTCAAGCCAATTAGATAATTCGTTTTTATTAACACTATTATTTTGTTTGGCAATGAGTGTTATCGCAAATTCATGTAGATTTTTACACTTGTAAAATTCCATTTGCTTGTCGAAGATACTCCTTAGCCGCAGCGCTGGCATAGAGAAATTCGAGGAGTAAATAAAACGAGATAAGTGCGAAGTCTTTTATCAATACATCTTCTTCAAGCTTTGCATTTTTAATGCTATCAAAGATTTCAATTAATTGAGTATAAGCCTGCTGTTCCCTAATAATTGGGTTATGCTCAAATGCTTTTAAAGCAGAGTGAATGGCTGCAAACATATGTTAAATTCTCTGAAAGTTAATGGCTAAATATTGAAAAAACAAAGAAAAACAATGACTTATCGTCGAAGTGCGCGTGGCATTGGAAATGGATGATGGTGTATTAAATTCATTTTGTTCACAAATTAAACAGTTATGTGTAAGAATTACAAATTCGGCAGAACTTGTCAAGCAATTTATACATCAAGATAAAGGCATACGCAAAACAAGACAGATCTTACTTCCAACTGGGTGGCCGGAGATTTGCTTTATGCGCGCAGCCTGCGAGCACATAAAGCAAACCGCAGGACAGGCCCCAGTTGGACGGATATAAGCATTTTGCGTGTTCAATTTATACATGCCCATCTTGTGCACAAAAATAAAATTCCTGCTCATAATTTCCACAGAAACTCTTAATTTTTGCTTCAGAAATAAGCAATGTTGTCACGTAAAATTTTTCTTGCATTGTTGAACCACAATGGTATTATACCCATCAGGACCTAGTTTGATTTTTTTACTTAAAATGGAAGATATTTTTACATGGATGCACAGGAATTAATCAATCGCTCGTATACAGTGTTCAAAAATTATCATATTTTCATGAATCTCTATGCTTACTTATGTGACAGTAAAGGTTGCATGCAAAAAAAACGTTTGTATCCCTTGTTAGAGAAACATTTATTCTCTATTTTAATTGCAGATCCTCTGTATCAAGACTTAAATTGCTTAAGCTTTTTTATTAATTTATATCGCTTCCAAACACAAGAATTGGACTTGGACCAAGCTAAACCATTTGCTCCACGTTCTCGCAAGTTGCGCGATGAATTGATTAGTGCGCTTGAGCAAGAGTTATTTATAGACATGGATGATTTTGAAAAGCATTATTCATTTCGCGCCAATCGATTAGCGCTAGAAATCACATTATTAAAAGATTATTATCCCAATATAGCTGTTGACGAGTTAGACTGGGTTGTATTATACCGTGCTGCACAGTATGAGTCACATGCTTACGTGAGTGTACATGCCATGTCATTACTTGAACAAGCGTATATGTGTTTTAAAAATCATCCTAATGAATGTGGATCAATATCCAGAGACCAACGTACGCCTTTTAAAGCAAAAGAATCTAATTGCGTGACCCACTGAGCAATCAATTGTTGTAAGCTGGTGCGTGATTTTGCTTGTAATAATAAATGCGCGCGATAGTGACCTTGTTTACGTTGCATAGGTGCGGGAATAGGACCTAAGATCATAACGCCTTCTCTTTCTGTAATCAATTCCCGGGCTTGTTGTAAAAATATAATCGGATCATTTTCAACCATCGATTCTGCGCGCACTAAAGCCATAAAACAATAAGGTGGCAATCCTGCAATTGCACGCTCGTTTAAAGCATCTTTAGCAAAAGCATGATAACCTTGGTTGATCAGCTGTAAAAGTAAAGGATGTTGTGGATGATGAGTTTGAATTGCCACAGTGCCTGGCAAACTTGCACGTCCTGCGCGCCCCGCGACTTGCATAATCAATTGTCCTAAACGTTCTAATGCACGAAAATCAGCACTTAATAATCCTTGATCTGCATCTAAAATAGCGACTAATGTGACGCGTGGGAAATGATGACCTTTAGCCAACATTTGGGTGCCCACTAAAATTTGATGCTGGTCGTTTTGCACTTCATCTAATAGTTGATGTAGTTTATTTTTACCTCTAGTGCTATCGCGATCAATGCGCACGGTTTTATATTGCGGAAAATGTTCTTGAAGTAAAGCTTCAATGCGCTGCGTGCCTTGCCCAAGCGGTAAAAGATCAGTGCTACCACAACTTAAACATTGGGTGGGCACGCGCGTTTGTTGCTCACAATGATGGCAATGTAAAATATTTTTCTTTTTGTGATAAGTAAGGCGTGCATCGCACTGTGTACATTCGGCAACCCAACCACAATCATGACAAATCAAGGTCGGTGAAAACCCACGTCGATTTAAAAATAATAAAACTTGTTGTCCTTTATCCAAATGATATTGCATTTTTTGGAGCAAAGAAAATGATAAACCTTGTTTTAATTTTTGTTTACGAATATCAATGATATCAAAGGTCGGTAATTGCGCGCCGCCTGCGCGAATGTTTAACATAATATGTTGATAACGGCCTAGTTGCATATTATGCAAACTTTCAAATGAAGGCGTAGCTGTGCCTAATACGATAGGGCATTGTTCAAGTTGAGCGCGCTTTAATGCCAAATCGCGTGCCGAATAACGAAAACCATCTTGTTGCTTAAATGAGGAATCGTGTTCTTCATCAACAATAATTAATTTTAACCGCGGCATAGGTGTAAATACAGCCGAACGTGTGCCAATTACAATACGGGCAATACCTTGCTGTGCTTGATACCAGGCTTCGGCACGTTCTTTATCATTGAGATTAGAATGTAATACAGCAATGGGCACATTAAAACGCGCAGTAAATCGTGATACTGTTTGTGGTGTTAAACTAATTTCTGGAACTAACACCAGCGCTTGTTGTTCTTGTTGCATCAGCTTATCTATAGCTTGCAAATAAACTTCAGTTTTTCCGCTACCTGTAATACCTTCTAATAAAAAAGGACAAAAACCTTGTGCTTGATTAATTTTATCTAAAGCCGGTTGTTGTTCGCTATTGAGCGTTAACTTGGGAGTGATATTTTTAGGCAAGAATTCATCATTACTTGTTAATGTTTTACCTTGTCGAAGTAAAGCAGGCATAGCCGCAGCAAAGACTTCGCCTATTGGGTGATGATAGTATTGGCTAGCCCATTGGCATAATGATAAAGTGTGCTCTGTAAAAATCGATGTCTTGTCTAACACATTGAGAATGGATTTTAATTTATTTGCGGGGACATTGGAATGATCGGCAATTTCAATTAATATCCCGACTAACCGACGGTTACCAAAAGGCACGAGTACGCGCGCGCCAATAGTAATCGGCGCTGCGTTTATTGGCAAATAATCAAATACTTTGCGCAGAGGTACAGGCAAAGCGATGCGTAGAATAATAGGTGGATTCATCATTTAAAGGTAGTGTAACATGAAAATTGCAACTTGGAATATTAACTCGATGAAGGTGCGGTTGCCGCATATATTACGCTGGCTTACCGAACAATCTCCAGATGTGGTTGCTTTACAAGAATTAAAACAAACAGATGCAGATTTTCCCATGGATGAGATTCATGCTGCGGGATATCAGGCTGTGTGGTCTGGTCAAAAAACTTATAATGGCGTAGCACTGCTCGCGAAACAAACGTGTGAAAACATTGAAAGCGCTTTTCCAAGTTTTGCAGATGAACAAAAACGTGTGTTGGCTGCAACTATAAATGGTATTCGTATCATTAATATCTATGTGCCAAATGGCCAGAGTGTTGGGTCGGAAAAATATCAATATAAATTAATGTGGTTAGAACATTTATATGAATATTTAAAATACAGTCTTGCGCAGTATGAAAAAGTGTTAGTGTTAGGTGATTTTAATATCGCGCCAGATGATAGGGATGTGTATAACCCTAAAGCTTGGGAAGAACAAGTGTTATGCAGTAGTGCTGAGCGTGCGGCACTTGAGAAGATTTTCAGTCTTGGTTTTCAAGATAGTTTTCGTTTATTTTCACAAAAAGACGAGATTTATTCTTGGTGGGATTATCGGACGTTTGCTTTTCAAGGTAATCGTGGTTTGCGGATTGATTTAATATTGGCTAATGCTGCACTGGCAAAGGAAATTCAGAAATCTTGGATAGATGTGATACCTAGAACTTGGGAACGTCCTTCTGATCATGCGCCGGTATTAGTGGAAATAAAAACAAATCCCTCTTCATAAGAAGAGGGATTATACTATCAACTTAGAATGAGTTATTATCGTCGTTAAATGGATTAGAAGAAGATTGGAAGGTTGGATTTTGTGTGGTCACAGGTGCTATTTTTTCACGAGTTACTTTCTTAACCTTTTTTACCGCAGGTGTTGCCATTTTCTTAGGTTTGCTGGTATGGCTGCTTGCTTGATGCGCAGGTGATTTTTCTTTCTTTTTCCAATCACTATTAAATTGTGCAACAGTTTTAGCTAAACTTTGTAATCTTTCTTCATGACATTTTGCATTTTGCGCATTTTTTTCTAAAGGAGCTGCTTGC
>Ga0206858_1129_pt1 | contig 19630 bp, 12 predicted proteins | sample Alteio_BWOrgCont_46_FD_152622 | JGI IMG/M metagenome (GOLD analysis project Ga0206858, IMG submission 152622) | Enriched cells from forest soil in Barre Woods Harvard Forest LTER site, Petersham, Massachusetts, United States -... | ecosystem: Environmental > Terrestrial > Soil > Temperate forest >... | reverse complement strand
TAGATTATTATGTAGAGGGAGAAAGGATACCTGGTAATTATTTCTTAAGTTTATCCTGATAATATAGGGTAAGCTATAGGTACTCAAGTAAAGATTATCTGAACTATCAATTGCTATGGAACCGGTACGGGCATGTGCGAGTAGGAGACTTAGGCTATCATTTAAAGGAACACGATAGATAGAGTCATTATAAAAATAGCTAAGTTTCCCCGAAAAGGACCTGAACCATATGCGGCCCTTATAGTCTTCTATACTTTCAAAAATGGTATTATCGGCAAGGCCATTGCTTTTGGTAAATGTTTCAAATTCGTATCCGTTGAATCTGCTTACACCCCTGTCGGTACTAAACCACATGTAGCCTTTAGAATCTTGCATAACAGAATACACCTCAGAACTTGGTAGCCCATCTTTAGCAGTATAGTTTTTAAATTGAAGTGATTGGGAAAAGGCAGTATTTATAAAAAACAATCCAACAATGGGGAAAACTATTAGATAGCACAAGGGTAATTTATACCTGCAAACAGACATTGGCGGATTATTATTTAACTACAAATATAATAAGCTGCCGACAGTAATCTTATTAGTATTTCTATGGCAAGTGTGAACCATAAAAAACCCTGACTATTTATAGTCAGGGTTTTCATTAAACCGCTCTTTTAAAAAATATGTTATTTCTGCAATACCATACGCTTGGTGTCTATTACATTTCCGTTTACCACAAGGCTATATGAATATATTCCATTTGGTAAATTATCGGGTGTAATGTTCAACGTGCCATTCCCTGTTTGGCTAAGTTGAACTTCTTTTATTTGATTGCCGTAGCTATCATAAAAAGCCAGATAAGCCCCTATTGTCCCCTGTGGCAGGTAGTAATTTATTTTAGTACCTATGCTGAATGGATTGGGAATGTTTTGATAGAGCAATGGAGAATTAGCCGATGATAGGGTTACTTCCTGAGTATTGGCAGTACCGGAATTATCATCCTGGTTATTTTTAGGTTTTATTACGTCTCCTCCTGCAGGGCCTGATCCGCCGGCGGGACCGGAAGGAGGGCAAAGCTGGCTAAGACAATTCTTTATAGAGCTAATATAGCTATATAAACTATCGAATCGTTGAGTAAGGGAATCGATGCGAAGACTGTCATGATTAATCAGTAAGCTATCATGATTAATCCTTATACTGTCATGACTGATACGGATACTATCATTCCTTTGAATACTATCTAATTCTTTAATGGCATTAATCGCAGTATACACTACAGCCTCCTCATAAATGTTTTTAATTGTTTCCGTATCGCCTGTTATTGAATCTTTAATAATTACGGATGGTATTATGGCATCAGGTACATTTCTTGCTAAGTTTTCAGCTATTAGTCCAATATATCTATTGGTTGTTTCGAATCCACCTATGCCATTGTATTGGTAAGAAACAGGCTTTAAGTTGCGGATTGCTTTAATACCATAGTTAAATGGATTAACATTCCTTTTAAGGATGGAATCAGATGGAATAACTCCTCCGAGAGTACGGCCATGACCATTGAGGTCGAATAAGAAAGCCGGAGAATTAAAGTGTGTTGCAAATGGGAAGCCAATACATACAGTTCCACCATCGAATGCACCTTGAGGGTTAAACATAGTCGTTTTACCTGGAACAAATATCGCATATTGCGGGAAACAGGTTGTCGATACATTTGCTGCTGCCTGGAACCATCCAGCAACGTTATAAGCGGCATTACAATTGTAATTTGGTATCGGTATGAAACTTTTTATTCCAATTAGGGGCTTAGGGGGTGAAAACGGAAATAAACGACCCGTAGTCTGATCATCGTTTTCCACATATATGCCAATAGAATTAGTATCTCCCGACGCTTGCAGTACATCTAATTTTGCTTTGGGTGTTTTACAGCTGTCTTTGGGGCTTCCTATAAAAACATTTGTAACATTTTTATTGCCAAGTCCTTGTCCTTGAAAATAAAAATTTGTAAGGTGCGTTTGAAGGTCATATGCACCTTGGTCAGCCGCAAGTACTGTAGGAGATGAACATGTGCCAAGGATTCCCCCTGCTTCCATATACACCACATTACCGGAATCATCCAAGCTTAAGAAAGCGTGGTGCATTGTGTCAAACGGATAGGGTATGGAAGCATCCGTAAGGTCACGAAAGCGTATGCCGCTTGCACCGGTGGGTAAAGAGTCCAGGCAGTGTGGAGCTAAAAAAGTAGAAGTGTCCGGCCTGGCGCAATACTCCGGGATCAGAGGGTTGCTATAATAGCTTATTTCCAATCTGTTCAAAGGGCCTTGGGGTATTCCCGACATTCCGATGCCTACGTTATCAATAATAGTAGGATTAGGACTTACGTGAAGAGTGGTACCTAAAATCACACTATGGTTGCTTACCACCCTGGCGTTTGCTCCAATGGCGGTAGCATAAACAACTCCGCCAGCACCAACAGGAGGTCCCGCTTGATATCCCAAAGCAGAATTATGAGTACCCGTATCATTTCCAAATAATGCACTGTCACCTACTGCCGTATTAAAACTTCCCATATTGCTAATTAAAGCTTCACTTCCGATTGCTGTTATGCCACTTGCTGTACTAGAAAGAGGATTGGCCGAGTAGCCTGCGGCTAAGTTATCCGTGCCTCTGGTATTATGGTACAATGTACCCATACCTAATCCGGTGTTATTTGAAGCAGTATCTAAAGAAAGCGATAGTAGCCCTACTGCAGTATTGAATCTGCCTGATAAATTGCTATAAAGCGCATCATATCCATCTCCTGTATTACTTGTTCCGGTAGTATTTGAATATAGTGCATCATATCCTGTAGCAGTATTCCAATAGCCTGAAGTATTTTTAAACATTGCATTACATCCTTCAGCTGTATTATAGATTCCGGAAATATTATTATATAAACTAGAATCTCCAATAGCAGTGTTGTTCGATGTAGTATCCTTAAACAGGGCCCGGTATCCAACAGCTGTTATATTTTTAGCTCTGATTGAAGCAGTAGCAGCCTGGTTGCCTACGGCAACATTTCCAACACCCGTTGTATTTGCAAATAATGCACTGTCTCCTACGGCAGTATTTCCTGATACTAAATTATGGTAAAGCGCATCATAGCCATCAGCAGTATTGTCGTTTCCTACTACGTTAAATATTAAACTGCCTGCGCCTGTGGCAGTATTATAATTTCCTGTAGTATCATTATCTAAAGAACTCCACCCGCAACCGGTGTTGTATGAGCCGGTGGTATTAGAAGCTAATGTTCCGCCTCCTATAGCTACGTTCCTATGTCCAGTTCTATTAGGTAACATGGCAGTATTTCCAATGGCAACATTAGCATATCCATTTGTATTTTCAATCATTACACTATCGCCAATGGCAATATTTCTGTCCCCTGTATTGGTTCCTAAATACATAGATCTTGAACCCACTACAATATTACTCATCCCTATAGTATTTGCAGCTAATGCCAGATGTCCGCACGCAACATTACCTGTGCCCTTTGTGTCTTTGTATAGTGCGCTATCACCTAATGCTACATTAAAAGAAACGGTATCATGAAAAAGAGCGGAATATCCTATTCCAACGTTGCCATTACCACGTCGATTGTTATGAATTGCATTTGAACCGTTTGCAGTATTATAACCTCCACTCGTATTATCATACAGCGTTCCATCTCCAATGCCATTATTATGATCTCCTGTTGTATTGTTCAAAAGTGCATCAAATCCTAATGCGGTATTAACAATACCTGTAGTATTAGACTTAAGAGTATTACTTCCCACTGCTGTATTCTCTATAGAATTTGAACTTGCCAACAGCGCCTGATTCCCTACAGCAGTATTATCATGACCGCCGTTATTTTTATACAAAGCTTCGTAACCTACGCCGGTATTATAACCACCGGTAGTATTTTTATTTGATACATTAAATCCTATACCCGTATTTTGGGGCCCTGTAGTATTTGCAAATAAAGCAGAATCTCCAACAGCAGTAATGCCGTCTCTATCATTATTATATAATGCAACCATGCCTACAGCAGTGCTATTGGCGGCTGTAATATTATTTAGTAGCGCCTTATTACCAATCGCCGTATTATTGCTTCCGGAAGTATTACTCAGGAGTGCCGAATCTCCATAGGCACTATTAAAATCGCCGATAGTATTACTGTGTAAGGTTTTATACCCTACAGCCGTATTCCGGGTTCCAGTAATATTTGCTGCAGCGGCCTGATATCCTACTGCTACATTGCTAATTCCAGTCGTATTCTTGACTAATGCACTATCACCTACGGCAGTGTTTCCTGATACAAGATTATTATAAAGTGCATAATAGCCATCGGCAGTGTTGCCGCTGCCTGCAGCTAAGAAAATTAAAGAGCCAGCTCCGGTGGCTGTATTATTAATTCCATTTATATTATTATCTAAGGAACTCCATCCACAACCGGTATTGTAGGATCCGGATATATTAGAGGCCATTGATCCACCCCCTATTGCCACGTTCCTAAATCCCGTTACATTTGGTAGCATGGCAGTATTTCCAATGGCAATATTTGCATATCCCGAAGTATTTGCAATCATAACACTATCGCCAATTGCAATATTTCTGTCCCCGGTATTGTTTCCTAAATACATGGACCATGAACCAACTACAATATTACTCCAACCTGTGGTATTGGCAGCTAATGCCGAATATCCGACAGCTGTATTGCTGCTTCCTGTACTGATATTATATAATGCACGAGAACCTAAAGCAGAATTATAATTACCAGGTATATGCGATAAAGTTGCATCAAACATGGCCGCATAGCCCATAGCAGTGTTATCTGTTCCGGTGGGTGCCGAAGAAGTTGATCCATGAAAAACAGTATCTCCAAAACCAGTATTATTGCTCCCGGTTGGGCTTGATATATGAAAACCGACCGTTCCATCCTTAACTGCCCCTCCATAAGTTGTGTTCGTGTGTTGTCCAAACCCTTGCACAGCTATAAGCATCAAAGCAAGTATGCCAATAATAAAATCGATTTTTTTCATGATAAATAAAATTAAATAGTTAATAAACTAAGTGCTTCACGGTACAAAGCAAAGCATAGTGCTTCAAACTTTTTATAGCTATTTAGCGGATACGGGTTCTGAGTTATTAGAACAGGGTTTTCAATGAGTGGATAAGGATTTTGTGCGCAAAATGAAAATTTGCAGCGGATGAAACTGGTCTTGTGCCCCCGGCGAGAATCGAACTCACATCAAAAGTTTAGGAAACTTCTATTCTATCCATTGAACTACGGCGGCAGTATCTTATTTCACTATCGAACCATTTTCACTTTTTAAATTAGCAGGGGCTACAAATATCAACTCTCCATCTGAATTTTCAGCCATTAATATCATTCCCTGCGATTCTATTCCTTTCAATTTTCTGGGTGCAAGGTTTACCAAGAGGCATACTTGCTTGCCAACTATGGCCTCCGGCAAATGATATTTGGCAATGCCCGAAACAACAGTCCTTATATCCATTCCCGTATCTACGGTAAGTTTTAAAAGCTTATCGGCTCCCTTCACTTTTTCGGCTGCTGTAATGGTCCCTACCCGGATGTCCATCTTTTCAAAATCTTCGAATGTTATTTCGGGTTTTTGAGGATTCACGGATGACTGATTACTGACAACTGTCAACTGATGTAATTTATCTATTTGTTTTTCTATTATTTCGTCTTCTATTTTATCGAATAGCATAACCGGTTCTCCAAGTTGGTGGCCTTCACGCAGCATATCGGCTTTACCGGCAGAATCCCAGTTAAGGCTTGCAATATTAAGCAAACTACAAAGCTTATCTGCTGTAAAAGGCATAAAAGGCCTCATGAGCGCAGAAAGGTTAGCGCAAATTTGCAGAGAAATATTTAACACTGTTTGCACTCGTTTCGGATTCGTTGTGAAGACCTTCCAGGGCTCATTGTCAGCAAGATATTTATTACCCATGCGGGCGAGGTTCATCAGTTCGGCGAGGGCTTCCCTAAAGCGGAATGCCTCAATGGCATCAGCTATTTTTTTTGGGAAGCGGCTCAGTTCTTCCATCAAAAACAGATCGCTTTTTTCGTATTCTATTACGGCAGGTACTTTGCTGTCAAAATATTTTTGAGTGAGTACATTGGTACGGTGAACAAAATTACCGAGTATAGCCACTAACTCACTGTTATTACGGGTTTGAAAGTCTTTCCATGTAAAGTCATTGTCCTTTGTTTCAGGTGCATTGGCGCAAAGTACATAACGCAATACATCCTGCTTGCCGGGAAATTCTTCCAGATATTCATGCACCCAGACTGCCCAGTTGCGGGAAGTCGATATTTTTTCCCCTTCCAGGTTTAAGAATTCATTGGCCGGAACATTATCGGGGAGAATATATTCCCCATCGCACATAAGCATTGATGGGAATATGATGCAATGGAACACGATATTATCTTTTCCTATAAAATGTACGAGGCGTGTGTCTTTATCTTTCCAATATTTTTCCCAGTCTTTGGTCAGTTCTTTTGTGGCGGAAATGTATCCGATAGGTGCATCAAACCAAACATAAAGAACTTTCCCTTCGGCATTTGGCAATGGAACTTTTACCCCCCAGTCCAGGTCGCGGGTCATGGCGCGTGGTTGCAGGCCCTGGTTTAACCATGACTTGCATTGCCCAAAAACATTGGGTTTCCAGTCGCCATGTGAATCAATGTATTTTTCTATTTGCGGCTGCAATCTATCCAATGGCAGAAACCAGTTTTTAGTTGCTCGCATTACAGGTTTTTCTCCGCTGAGTGTTGATACGGGGTTTTTCAGATCCAGCGGGCTTAGGGATGTTCCGCAACGTTCGCACTGGTCACCATAGGCATTTGGATTACCACAATTGGGGCAGGTACCTGTTATATAACGGTCTGCCAAAAATTGCCCCACCTTTTCATCGTAGTACTGTTCTGTTACTGACTCGGTGAATACGCCGTTATTATAGAGTTTCAGAAAAAAATCGGAAGCTGTTTTATGATGAACCGGGTTAGACGTGCGCGAATAAATGGAAAAAGCAATGCCGAACTCTTCAAAAGTACGCTTCATAAGCGCATGATACTTATCTACAATTTCCTGGGGGCTGCAATTTTCCTTTCTAGCCCGTATAGTGATAGGAACCCCGTGTTCATCGGAACCACAAATAAAAATCACATCTTTTCCGCGTGAACGAAGGTAACGGACATAAATATCCGCCGGAAGATAGCACCCGGCAATATGTCCTATATGGAGCCCGCCATTGGCATACGGTAGGGCTGCAGTAACAGTATGTCGTTTAAATGAGTTCATGGATTGGAGCGCGAAGATAATGCGAAAAGCCTAATCAGGGTTCATTTAAATAGTATACACCCATTCAAAATAGGATTTTTAGTTATTTTGCACAGTTATGTTATCAAAAGAATCCATAGAAACCTATTTCCGCAACCTCCAGGATGAAATATGCCGGGGGCTTGAAAAGGCTGACAGCAAAGCAAAATTTGAGGAGGATTTATGGAAACGCCCTGAAGGCGGTGGTGGCAGGACCCGTATTATTTCAAATAGAAATGTTATTGAAAAAGGCGGAGTTAATTTTTCTGCTGTGGACGGTCCTTGCCCTGATTTTTTGAAAAAAGAAGCCGGAATAAAGGATAACGAGGATGCCACATTTTATGCCACTGGAGTGTCATTAGTAATTCATCCTATAAACCCTATGGTTCCTATTATACACATGAACGTTCGTTATTTGAAGGCCGGTAATTTAGAGTGGTTTGGAGGAGGAATAGACCTTACTCCTCATTATATTTTCGAAGACGATGCCAAGTTCTTTCACAGTCATCTTAAAAAGGTTTGCGATTTACATAGTGCCGACTACTATCCTCAGTTCAAAAAATGGGCGGATGATTATTTTTTCATACAACATCGTAATGAAACCCGTGGTGTTGGCGGCATCTTCTTTGACCGCTTATCAGCAAAAGATGATACAAGTATTGAAGACAGGTTCCGGTTTGTCCAAGCCATAGGTAATAGCTTTTTACCTGCTTATCTTCCATTAATAGAGAAAAATAAAAATAAAACCTATACAGAAGCCAACCGGCAATGGCAATTATTGCGAAGAGGACGATATGTAGAGTTTAACTTAGTCTATGATAGAGGAACAAAATTCGGCTTGCTTACCAATGGCCGTACAGAATCAATTTTAATGAGTTTGCCACCGACTGCCAATTGGGAATATGCCAATCAACCTGAAAAAGGCAGTACAGAAGAAAATACGTTAAATCTTCTAAAAAAGGGGATTGACTGGGCAAAATAAATTACATCACAATTTTATATAATACCGGTTTGCTAGGTGTAGCATCGTTTTCGAAACTCGCAATTTGCAGGTTGAGCAAGTAGCTTCCATCCAACACATCATTAGGGACATAAATTAATTCTGTAATTGTTTTATGCAGTTGAGGATTGTTTGGATAATCCCAAAAAATATGATGGGCTGTTAATTTGCCTTCATCTTTTTCCCTGTCTACCGAAGGCAAATCAATCAGGAAATGTTCTATTCCGAGTGCCACAATTAATCGCATGGCATCTTCGGTAAGGTAGGGTGGATTGCTGGCTGAATACTGCATGTCTATTTTTGACGGAGGATTGGAAATGGTACGAATGATAAGCGCTTCCGGATGCTTATCTTCTAAACAGTTTTTAATATGTTCGGCAGTAATTACATGGTCTCCATTCGGAAGCTCATCCGGCAGAATGCTTATTACTTCAGCAATAAAAAAGAATTTTTTTAGAACTTGATTGATGGAGTAATTCTCTTTACTGATATGCCCTACACATTCAGTATGCGTTCCGTTTCCATGAGGATTGAATGCAATATTGCGAAAGTTAACGGAGCCTCCCAACGAAACTTCTCCTATCCAATCGCCTGTGCGCACGGGCTCAATTTTAACGGGTGCAGCGTTCCACGCATTTACATTTTTCTCTCCTGCTCTTAATGGAATTGAAATATCAATCGGCAGAGACAGGTCAGCTTTGTATATTTTCCCTTTATGATTTATGGTTGTAAACATGGTTAAACAAATAAATCAGATGCAATTTTATCGGCAAGCAATTTACCTTTTTGTGTCAAAATTAAACTATCCTGTTGCCATTGCAAATGTCCCGAAGAAACATAGGGTTCAGCACCCGACAAAAAACTATTCAACACATCTTCTCCAAAGCCTTGACTGATAAAGCTTGGGCTAATACCCCAGATAGTCCGCAGGCGTGTCATAATGTATTCATTGAATTTATTTTCCTTTGTAAGAAGTTCCATTTCAACATTGGGAGTTCCGGTAGTAATTCCTTTTATATAGATCGAATTATTCTTCACGTTAAATTGCCTTGAAACACCATTATAAGAATGTGCCGAAGGGCCAATGCCTATATAATGTTCATTGCTCCAGTAGTTGCTGTTGTGTTTCGATTGCTGCCCTTCCTTGCAAAAATTGGAAATTTCATAATGAATAAAATTGTGCTTTGCTGCTTCACTCATTAGTAATTCAAATTGCGCTATGGTTTCGGGCTCTTTGGGCAATGTTATTTGCCCCTTTTGCAAGAAGGTGTTGAAAGCTGTCTTCTCTTCAATGGTAAGGCAATAGGCAGAAAGATGTGGCACATCTAATTTAAAGGCTTGCTCCAGATTAGCAGCCCATTTTTCAATGGTGAGATTTGGTAGGCCGTAAATCAAATCTATGCTGATATTATGTATTCCACCTATCTTGGCATTTTCAACCGCTTGTATGGCTTGTTTAGCTGTATGTGAGCGGTTCATTCTTTCAAGGTCCTCATCAAAAAAAGATTGAATACCTATACTGAGCCTGTTAATCCCCGCTTCGGTAAGTTCATTTATTTTTTCTATTATCAAATCATCGGGATTGGCTTCCAGCGTAATTTCTGCATCGGGGAAAATATCAAAGCGTTCTTTTATTTTGCTGAGAATTTTGTTCAACTCAGCAGGGGTTAACAAAGAAGGCGTTCCTCCTCCAAAATAAATGGTGGAGAGTTTTTTGTTCTCCAGATAATCTTTTCGCAATGCTATTTCAAGACAAAGCGCTTCTACCAGCAATTCTTTATTCTGTAAGGAAGTGGAGAAATGGAAATCACAGTAGTGACAGGCTTTTTTACAAAACGGAATATGAATATAAACCCCCGCCACTTAATTAAGAATTTGTAGCTGCTTTTAAAACGATACGGAAGGTAGTTCCTTTATTTATTTCCGAATTTTTAACCAATATTTTTCCGCCGTGGTAATCTTCAATTATACGCTTGCAAAGGGATAGTCCCAGCCCCCAGCCTCGGCTTTTAGTAGTATATCCAGGTTCAAAAACGGTTTTAAATTTTCCTTTTGGGACTCCTTTTCCCGTATCGGTAATATCAATTATAATAGTATTTGCCTGGCGCAATACTTCAATAGAAATGGCTCCTTCTCCGCTCATGGCATCAATGGCATTGCGAAATAGGTTTTCTATCACCCATGAAAATAAAGGAGGATTTAAAAGGGCAACGGTATCTGTATTAGGGGTCACCTGTAATGTGAATTTTACTTTTTCGGAACTACGTGTGCGGATGTAATCTTTTGTTTCTTTCAATTCATCCATCACGTCATAAGGTTCTAGTTGTGGTGTAGAACCTATTTTAGAAAAACGGCTGGTGATGGTCTCCAATCGCTTCACGTCTTTTTCCATTTCATCGGTAAGCTCTATATTTTTCGATTTGAAATATTCTACCCAAGCCATTAATGAAGTGAGGGGGGTGCCGAGTTGATGAGCGGTTTCTTTAGCCAATCCCACCCAAATCCTGTTTTGTTCGGATTTGCGTGAGCTATTGAAAAGAAAATATCCCAGCATAATGAATAAAGCTATAATGCCCAGCTCAAAATAAGGGTAGTAGCGTAACTGTTTTGAAAGGGATGACTCTTCATAAAAAATAAATTGTTTTCCTTCATCAGGCAATTCTATTTCAATAGGAAGATTGCTCTGTCGCATATCTGCTATCACTGCATTCCTATATACTGAATCTTTTATTCTAAGAGTATCCACATTTCCGGAACTTATAACTTTTGTTTCTGTAGAGTCAGTAAGTATAACAGGTACAGAAGATGCATTGCTTTGCACATCTTTTATAAATGATCTTACCAGATCGTTCAGCACCAAAGTTAGTTCGGTGAAAAGCTTGGAATCGGAATAATAGAGATACTCTTTTTTATTTTTACCGATATTAATTTCTATAGGAGTATGCAGTTCACGCATCATTTTTATCTGGCTGTTCAGGTAGGCTGTATCACGCTTCTTTGCTTTTTGCGAATCAGGAAGGTTAAGGGCTGATAGGGTATTACCTTTATCATCCGCTAATATAACAGGTACCGTGCGGTTATTCTTAATAACTTCTAACAGGAAACTCAGGTCACCCAGGGGGGCATTGATGTCAGCAATTTTTCTTTCAGCTTTTGCCCATAACTGAACTTTCTGGCTTTGGTCTGTGTCAATTTGGCTGAACAGGTTATTGGCATATTTAACCAAACGTGCCTTTTTTTGAATAGCTTCCGCCCATAGCTTCACCTTGTTGCGCTCATCCTTCTCTAATTTCTGTACAAGGTTGTTGGTGTAAAATAACGATGCTCCTGCAATAAGGAAGGCCCCTATTATCAAAAGTAATTTCCAACGGCTTTTTTGAGAGTAATTCATTAATTGGTAGACAGTGCTAAGGCTTGGTCTAAGACACAAATATACTTACAATAGTCTAAAATGTAATATCTTTGCTTATATATGAAGGGGAGTAAAGGCCGCTTCGTAATAAAAATGAGCAAAAAGGGACGTGTTTTAGTGGCTATGAGCGGCGGAGTGGATAGCTCTGTTGCGGCTATGCTATTGCATGAAGAAGGCTACGAAGTAGTGGGCATTACCATGAAAACATGGGACTATGCCTCTTCGGGCGGAAGTAAAAAGGAGACAGGCTGTTGCAGCCTCGATTCTATAAACGATGCCCGCCAACTTGCTGTTAAATACGGTTTTCCGCATTATATTCTTGACTTAAGAACCGAGTTTGGAGACCGGATCATCGATAATTTTGTTGATGAATACATGGCAGGCAGAACCCCTAACCCTTGTGTACTTTGCAACACTCATATTAAGTGGGACGCCTTGCTCAGAAGAGCCGATATGATGGACTGTGAATTTATTGCTACCGGGCATTATGCTAAAATAAGAGAAGAAAACGGCAGGCATGTTATTTCAAAAGGATTGGATGACTGGAAAGACCAGAGTTATGTGCTTTGGGGGCTTAAACAAGAAAGCCTTAAAAGAACCATTTTTCCCTTGGGCGGTTTCCGTAAACCGGAAATTCGTCAATTGGCGGATGAACGCGGATTCAGCGAGCTAGCCAAAAAAGGCGAGAGCTACGAAATATGTTTTATCCCTGATAATGATTACCGTGGATTTTTAAAAAGAAGAGTAAGCGGCCTTGCCGAAAAAGTAAATGACGGAGACTATGTATCAACAGACGGAAACGTAATTGGGAAACATAAAGGATATCCGTTTTATACCATAGGCCAACGCAAAGGTCTCGACCTTGCTGTAGGTGAACCCATGTTTGTTACCGACATAGATGTAGCCACCAACAAGGTTACCCTGGGTGTAAAAGAAGATTTAGAAAAAGATACAATGACAGTTGGGCGATATAATCTTATCAAATATGATACCTTGCCTGATGGGATGGAAGCGCATACTAAAATACGCTACAAAGACCCCGGTGCTAAAGCAATATTGAAAGTAGAAAACGAAAAGATAAAAGCATTCTTCCAGCGGAAGGTAAATGCTATTACTCCCGGCCAGTCTGCGGTATTTTATGAAGGCGATGATTTAGTTGGGGGGGGGATTATTGAATCGGCTACCGCATGAGTAAAGGAATAAAATACGCAATGCTTTTGGCAGGCGTGGTTTGCCTTGCATTTCTTTCCTGTAAAAAAGAACAGCAACAATCCCCTGTTTATATGGGTTATGATTATTTCCCTAATAATGTGGGGCATTATGTAATTTACCGCTGTGATTCCATAATAGCTAATCCTCTAACTCCGAATGTTATTCCCCCGTTTGATACATTCCACTACCAGGTTAAAGAGGTAATAGATTCTATATATCTGAATAACCAGGGGCAGCTTACCCAGCGTATCGTTCGGTATAAAAGAACAGATAGTACTATTCCCTGGTCTAATATTTTAACCATTCAAAAAATATGGACCGGCACCCTGCTTACAACCATGGCCACCAGGTTGGAGGATAATATTAATTATATAAAACTGGTATTCCCTATCAAACCTAGTGAGCAATGGAATGGTAATGCAATGAATACGCTGGCACTTCCGGGCAGCTATCAATATACTGCACTCAATACGCCTGCTGTAATAAATGGAGTCCGGTTTGATTCTACACTTACCGTTATGGAAGTTAATAACCCCTCGCGTATCGGGAATCAATATTATTATGAACAGTATGCTGCAGGTGTTGGGCTTGTTTATAGGGAAGTGATAGACTGGAGTACCAGTAAATTTTCTTTTTTTACCCCGCCTCCGGTTGATAGTGCTACTGCAGGTACCGTTATATATACCGAGAGCTATTTGTCTTCAGGGAATTAATTGGCAATATTTCTATTCTCTTCCTGAATGATTTGTAATTTTGCATCATCAGGAATATGCGATTTAAAAGAATAATATCAACAACAGTAGAATCTTTAAAAGAGATTTTAGGCAAAGAATATGTTTTTACCGATACTGAATCGCTGAAGCATTATGGGCATGATGAAACCGAGGACCTGAATTTTCCGCCACAGGTGGTTGTTAAACCCTGCACGGTAGAAGAAATATCAAAAATTGTAAAACTTTGCAACAAAGAACGCTTGCCTCTTACTCCACGCGGAGCAGGCACAGGGCTTAGTGGAGGAGCATTGCCTGTTTACGGAGGTATCGTTCTATCCATGGAACGGTTTAATAAGATACTGAATATTGATGAAAGGAATTTGCAGGCTACGGTAGAACCCGGTGTTATTAATCAGGTTTTTCAGGAAGCGGTGATGGAGAAAGGATTATTCTATCCTCCCGACCCTGCCAGCAAGGGTAGTTGTTTTCTGGGTGGTAATGTAGCCGAACGTGCAGGAGGACCTAAAGCAGTTAAGTATGGAGTTACGAAAGACTATGTGTTGAATCTGGAAGTAGTTTTGCCTACCGGAGAGAATATTTGGACCGGCGCCAACGTTCTTAAAAACTCAACAGGATATAATCTCACTCAATTGATGACAGGCAGTGAAGGTACGCTGGGCATTATCACTAAAATAGTTTTCCGGCTTATTCCTTTGCCCAAACATAACTTGCTGATGTTGGCTCCTTTCTTTTCGGCAATTAAAGCCTGTGAAGCGGTGTCGGCTATTTTCAGGGCAGGGATCACTCCCTCTGCTATGGAGTTTTTGGAGCGTGATGCTATTGATTGGGCATTAAAATATGTAGACGGCATTTCAATAAAAGTAAAAGAGGAGATACAGGCGCACCTGATTATAGAAGTAGATGGCAACGATTCAGATGTGCTGATGAAAGAATGTGAAAAAATCATGGAGGTACTTCAGCAATTTGATTGTGATGAAATCCTTTTTGCGGATACTCAGGATCAAAAAAATGCACTGTGGAAAATGCGTAGAAGCGTGGCTGAAGCTGTAAAAACACACTCTGTTTATAAAGAAGAAGATACCGTAGTTCCCCGCGCCGAGCTTCCGGTTTTGCTTGCAGGCGTTAAAGAAATTGGCAAAAAATACGGTTTTCAATCGGTCTGTTACGGCCATGCAGGTGATGGCAACCTGCATGTGAACATTATTAAAAACAACATGAGCGATGAGGCTTGGTCCACTATTCTTCCTCAAGGTATTCGGGAAATATTCCAACTTTGCGTAAAATTAGGCGGAACCATTTCCGGTGAACATGGCATAGGATGGGTGCAAAAAGAGTATATGGATATTGCTTTTAGTGAAAAATCACGTTCCCTGCAAAAACAGATAAAATCGGTATTCGATCCTAACGGAATTTTAAACCCGGGTAAAATTTGGACATGAAAAAATTTCTTCAATCACGAGCAGTAAAGAATTTTATCAGCCACTGCGTTCAAGGGCTGATAGTGATAGCGCCCGCCGTTATTACCATTTTTGTTTTTTACCGTTTATTTTTGTTTTTTAATCACGCTTTTTCTTTTCCAAGAATTATTAATCCTTACCTCGACCCCATTATCATTCCTCTTGGAATAGTATTATTTATTTATTTAGTGGGACGGCTTTCTGCAACTATTTTCTTTACCCCGGTTATTGTACGTTTGGAAAAAGATGTTGAAAGGGTCCCTTTCATCCGCATGGTTTACTCTGCCGTTAAAGATATTTTTTCTGCATTTGTAGGCAATAAAAGGAAATTCAATCGTCCTGTTTTAGTAACTATTGATAAGGCCAATGATATAAAACAAATAGGATTTGTAACTCAAACAGACCTATCCTCTATGGACATTACGGCAGAGTTTATTTCTGTTTATTTGCCTTTCTCATATGGATTAAATGGCAAACTTATCATTGTACACAAGGAGAGTGTTAAACCTCTGAATGTATCATCATCCGAAGCTATGAAGTTTATTGTCTCAGGGGGCGTTACCCATGTTGACTGATTAAGCGTATAAGATTTTAACGCACCTAAAATCGGTATTGAAGCTGATAAATCAGGTGTCCGATGTCAAGTATGCTAAAAACCACCATAATTATCAGAACTATATTGATAAGCCTTTTTAAAAGAAAACCTTTTACTGATTCATAGCCATCCATAAATAGTTTAATGTAACTGATAAATCCCGGAAAAATATAAATGGATTTCATGGCGCTGAAATCACGATAATCATGGCAATACTTTACAATTACCGAGAAGAGAGCTACGGTTACCCCGATATGTAAATAGTTGTTTTCCTCTGCCAGATAGGCACTCCCCTTTTTCAGTATATTTTTCACGAAATCGATGATTCCCCTGCCAAATCCCCATAAAAATAAAAATAGCGGGACAATTCCTAAAGCAATTAAAACTCTTCCTACAAAAATAACTACCGGTGCATGTGTTTGCCAAGCGGGAGGCCATTGGTCAAATTGTAAAAATACAGTTCGGCCATATAGCTGAGACCACAATGAAGTACGGTGAAGGGGGTAATTATCACATTCGTTATTGATATAGGGCTGCCGGATCATATCAAAATACCTGAAGGTGAAAAAGCCGGTTGCCATGTTCATTACCCCCGGGCGTGCAATATAACTATCCTTAAAAAAGAAAGGAGCGGGATCTTTGTTCCATACACTCGACGGTAAGCTGTTGTATTTTTTAAAATAAGTATAATAGCCTCCTGCAAATAGTACAATAAAAAAGAAACATAAAATAGAGCTTGCAAAAAACTTTGCAAGGCGCAATTTTTGATAGCGTTCAGGCTGTGAGAATATTTTAAAAATAAAAAAGACAGCAATGACAATAAATAACAGTATACCTGTAGCTTTGGTTAGGGCAGCAGCCAGCAGTGCAACCAGCAATAAAACAAAATCGATTATTTTTGTGCTTTTGAAAAAGGAATCGCAATAATAAATAGCCATGACTCCGAAAAAAATCTCCATGGTATCGTTGGTAGATTGTATATTAATCCCTACTAATGACGGATTAAAGGCAAAAAAAGAAAACAACAATATTTTTGTGATTTCGCCGAAGGATTGTTTTTTAATGAACTTCCAAAAAAGGAAAATAGTAAAAAAGCCGAGAAGGACGTTAAAAAACTGAATAGCCATTATTCTGTGCTCGGGTGTTTGCACATCAAAGAGAGTAATAATGCCTGCAGAAATACTATAAAAGAATTTGGGCTGGAAACATTCCCAGCAATCGTTTTTATCAGGCAATTGGTGCTTATCGGCAATCCAGCTTATAACTTCCATATGATTGTCATTGGCTTCACGGGTTAAATAAGCCAATACAAGCCTTAACCCGATGGAAAGAATAAAAACAATTAAAAGTATAGCTCTTGTTTTTTTCATTAAAATAGTTCTATTTAAATAGATTACAAAAGACCAGCAACATCAAATATAGCGTATATTATAAATCTCAAATTTTCATTTTGTTGGTTTGAGGGTTCATTTTATATACATTTGAAAAGTTTTACATCATGCTAAAAGGGTTTTCTCCATCAAAAATATCGCCAAGGCTTATGCCTTTTATCCTTGCCATCGCAGGGGCATTATTGTTCTTGCCTTTTTTGGGTAAAGTGCATTTATTTGATTGGGATGAAATAAATTTTGCCGAATGCGCAAGGGAAATGATTGTCGCAAAAAAATATTTTTTGGTCACCATAAATTATTTGCCTTTTTGGGAAAAACCCCCATTGTTTATTTGGATGCAAAGTCTTTGTATGAATATTTTTGGCGTGGGTGATTATGCGGCCCGCCTTCCGAATGCCATCTGCGGAATAGCAACGTTTGTAGTTATTTATAAAATTGGCACCATATGCAAAGACAGGCGTTTTGGGCTACTCTGGGTATTAGCCTATGCCGGTTCTCTGTTGCCGCATTTTTATTTTAAATCGGGTATTATCGACCCTTGGTTTAACTTCTTCATTTTTACCGGCGTCTATTTTTTCATGCGAGTTCAAATGCAAAAAAAAGATTTAATGCCGGGTAAAAGCAACCTGTTCATTGCTTTATCAGCGCTCCTTATTGGACTGGCTATAATTACAAAAGGCCCGGTAGCATTGCTTGTTTTTTCTTTATGCCTTATAATCTACTGGATTTTTGAAAAAAGAAGGGCCGTATTTAGTTCCAAAGAATTACTGCTTTTTATTTTAATACTGTCAGCCTCCGGCGGAATTTGGTTTGTCGCTGAAATTTTTACCGGGCACCGCAATGTAATTATGCAATTCATCGATTACCAAATCAGGCTTTTTAAAACAGAAGATTCCGGGCATGGAGGGCCTTTTTATTTTCACATTGTAATATTGCTGATCGGTTGTTTTCCTGCTTCCATATTTGCATTCAGGGGAATGAGCTCCGAAATGAAAGCCGATGAAAGAGGACGCGAAGTTTCTCTTTGGATGGGCCTTTTGTTTTGGGTTACGCTCGTATTATTCTCTATTGTAAAAACAAAGATCATTCACTATTCCTCCCTGTGTTATTATCCGCTTACATACTTTGCTGCTATAGCCATGAGCAACTTGCTGGATGAAGAAGTGAAGTGGAGAAAGTGGATGACATGGGGGCTTTCTGTCACCGGCGGACTAATTGCCATTGCCTTGATTGGATTACCTGTTATCGGGATGAACAAAGAAATTATTTTAAACAGCGGTTTATTGAAGGATCCGTTTGCGGCTGCTAATTTGCAAGCGGATATTCATTGGTCATACGCAGATTGTTTATTCGGATTGTTTCTGCTCAGTACGCTTATCATAGGCCTTATATTCTTTTATAAAGGCAAAACAAAGAAGGGAATACTTACTATGTTTTTCGGCAGCCTTATTACTACTAATTTGGCACTCACAGTGCTTACTCCTAAAATTGAAATGCTTACACAACAGGCAGCGGTGGAGTTTTATCAAGGATTGCAAGGTAAGGATGTGTACGTTACCACGATTGGATTTAAAAGCTATGCCCAGTATTTCTATTCCAATGAACAGCCATCGGCAAATAGCAATAGTACGAATGAAGACTGGCTCCTGAAGGGAGACATAGATAAGCCTGTTTACTTTGTCTGTAAAATAAACGATGCAGATGAGTACGAAAAGCAGTACCCCCAATTGAAGGAACTTTACCGTAAAAATGGATTTGTATTTTTGGAAAGAAACAATGTTAAATAACCCTGATTTTGGTGAATCCCCCTTTATTAATACCTTTGCTCCAATAACAAGCAATAAAAATGGCATGTAGCGGATGTTCAACAGGTAGGGGAGGCAGTAGCGAAGGAGGCTGCAGCAGCGGTGGCTGCAACAAGCTAAATGTATTCGACTGGCTTGCCAATATGGAGCTCCCAAGCGGGCAAAAACCTTTTGATATTGTAGAGGTGAGGTTTAAAAACAGCCGGAAAGAGTTTTTCAGGAACCGGAATAATTTACAGCTTTTACAAGGCAATATTGTTACCGTGGAAGGCGCTACCGGGTTTGATGTGGGTGTTGTTTCAGTAGCCGGAGAAACAGCAAGGCTCCAACTGAAAAAGAAAAAAATGCAGGAAGATGACCCCAGCATCAAAAACATATTAAGAAAATCTTCTGCAAGTGATATAGATAAGTGGAAAGAAGCCCAGGAACTTGAAAAGATAATGATAGTAAGGGCCAGGATACTTGCGTCGAGCATGAAACTGGATATGAAGATAAATGACATGGAGATTCAGGCGGATAAATCGCAGGCCTCTTTTTATTATACCGCTCCGGGCCGGGTTGATTTCAGGGAATTAATCAAATCCTATAGCTCCGAATTTAGGTTGCGCATACAAATGTGGCAAATAGGAGAGAGGCAGGAAGCCGGAAGGCTTGGAGGTATTGGTTCATGCGGCAGGGAGC
>Ga0206858_1128_pt1 | contig 19667 bp, 18 predicted proteins | sample Alteio_BWOrgCont_46_FD_152622 | JGI IMG/M metagenome (GOLD analysis project Ga0206858, IMG submission 152622) | Enriched cells from forest soil in Barre Woods Harvard Forest LTER site, Petersham, Massachusetts, United States -... | ecosystem: Environmental > Terrestrial > Soil > Temperate forest >... | reverse complement strand
GCGCAAACATATAAACGCCCTTTGCCTTTTTTATACAGACTTAAAAAAGATTGCCCGTTAATCAATTTCAAAATAATTTCTTCTCCACTACGTGTGTTCCCTTTGGTTGTATAATGCTCGTGAACACTCGGCATATCCATATTTTCAGGTGTTTTTTCAAACACACCTTCGTATAAATCCTTAGGTAAATTTTTGCTTTCTAAACGATAGCTTGCTGTATCAATTCCTGTAAAATTTGGAAGGTTAAATACATTAAAAAAACTATTGTAAGAATCTTTATCCGCATTATTCGATGGAAAAATAAGTGCGCTTCCTCCCGCTAAAATAAATTTCTTTAGTTCCTGAGATAAGCCACTACTTATTGTTTGCAAGCCATTTACTACAATTAAATTACTCTTATTGAAATAAGAAAAATCAATGCTTTGGTCGTTTTGATTGTAATACGTAAATAACGAATCATTACTAAAGAGGCTTTGTAAATAAACATCCGATTTCTCATCTTTTTTATGAATGTTTAAACAGGGGATTTTATTATTTACGCGGAAAGAAAAATACAAGGTGTCATCAAACGTTACCGGAAAATCTTCTACAATAAGCTTGCCCTGTTGTACTCCGGTATCTTTACAGGCAAAGCTAACCAAGGCATCTATAGCGGCATTTGCATTGGCTTTAAAACTTATGGGTGTAATTTGTTTGTTGTTTAAATACAGTTTTAACGAGCCGTTTTCAATTTCTTTATCTGATAGGTTTTTAATTTTTACATGCAATTTTTGGTTTGTTCCCGCTTGAAAATAAGGACTCTCAACAAAACAAGTATCTATAAAAATATTTTGTGCTGGTGCATTTTCTAACAGAACAAAATTGGTTTCTGCTGAGCTATCGGGTTTAAAGTCGGTTACATTATTTTTTTGAAAGTCGCTTATTAAAAAAAACTCAGCGTCTTTAAAATCCTTATCGGTGTTGCTCTTAGCACGGTTATAAATTTCTTGCAAGCTTTTTACCGAAGGAGAAACTGTTAGTTTATCAATAGCATCAAGTGCCTGCTCTTTGCTTAAAACGGTATGCGATGTTGTATAAAAATCATTGCTTATTAATTGAATTTTATCGCTTGATGAAGCTGCTTGTATAAGTTCTCTGGCTTTTCGCTTGGCATCATCCAATAAGCTTCCATTTTTATTAGCTGCCTGCATACTAAAGGAATTATCAATATATATGATAACAGTCCGCACTCCTTTTTTTATAGTATGACTACTTGGTACATAGGGTTGTGCAAAAGCCAACACTAAACAAGTAAGTGCTAACAGTCTGGAAGCTAATATTAGTAAGCGTTTTAGGGTAGATTTAGATTTACTTTCTTGCTGAACTTCCTTTAAAAAACGTACGTTGGTAAAATAAACCTTTTTGTAACGTCTGAAATTAAATAGATGGACAATAATGGGAATTGATAGGGCGCCTAAGGCAAATAAAAACGAGGGGTATAAAAAGCTCATCAAAAACCAAAGATACAATTTTGAGGGTAAAACCAAACCCTAAAGTTTTTATTATATTTGCTTAAATTTTTTTACATGAGCACTGAAAATAACCGCTTTGGCATTGCCAGAGAAAACTATAAATTTTTTATTGCAGGGGTTGCACTTATTGTGCTTGGGTACCTGTTAATGATGGGCGGCGGTAGCGAAGACCCCAATGTTTTTAACCCCGAAATTTTCAGTTTCAGGCGCATTACCTTAGCACCATTAGTGTGCTTAGCAGGCTTTGCAACCATTATGGTAGCTATTATGCGCCGTCCTAAAAAAGCAGAATAATATGGATTTAGTACATGCCATTATTTTAGCCATTGTAGAAGGGCTTACGGAGTTTTTGCCTGTATCAAGCACTGGGCATATGATTATTGCCACAGGTTTAATGGGCATGCAGGTTACCGATTTTGTAAAATTATTTACCGTTGCTATACAATTAGGTGCCATAGCCGCTGTTGTGGTGATGTATTTTAAAAGATTCTTTCAATCGGTTAGTTTTTACTTTAAACTTTTTGTAGCCTTTATACCTGCCGCCATTTTTGGGGTTTTATTAGGGGATGTAATTGATAGTTTATTGGAAAGTCCTTTAGGTGTGGGCATTGCCCTGTTTATAGGGGGGATTATTTTCTTATTTATTGATAAATGGTTTACGGAAGAGAAAATACAATCGACAGATGATGTAAGTTACATGCAAGCACTAAAAATTGGTTTATTTCAGTGCATTGCTTTAATCCCGGGTGTTTCAAGAAGTGGAGCTACTATTGTTGGTGGATTATCCCAAAAATTAACCCGCAAGGCTGCGGCAGAATTTTCTTTCTTTTTAGCCGTGCCAACTATGGTTGCTGCTACGGGCAAAAAATTACTTGATTTTTATAAACACAATGGCATGCCGTCAACCGGAGAAATAAAACTTTTAGCAGTAGGAAATGTAGTTGCCTTTATAGTGGCATTACTTGCGATTAGATTATTTATAAATTTCCTTACTAAACATGGCTTTAAATTATTTGGCTGGTACCGCATTATAGTGGGGGGCATTATTATTCTACTTTTTGCTATGGGCATTAAGTTAGATGTACTATAACCTATCTATTCTTTTTTCGTAGTCGTTTCAGCTCGTCTTTTTCTTTTACAGATAGTTTTTCTATTGCCGGACTAAAAGCTACCGAGGTAATTTTTGCATGATGCTCAACTAAAAAAATCCAAGTTTCTTTAGGATAAACATTGCCTATCTCCCTCAGAGTCCAGCCAATGCCTTTTTGTACAAAATAATTTTCGTCACTTAATAGTGACTTTACTAAAGGCAGTAATTTACTTACTGGCAAAACCTTTTTACGTTTTTTACTATACTCAAGTAAAGCAACTATTGATTGTCTGCGCTCCCAAGGGTTTTCAGATTTATTCCAAATTTTAATTTGCGGATAAATAACAGCAGCATCTTTTTCAAGCAAGTAAGAAAATATATCTGACAAACCATCCGAATGTGCCCAGTTATCAATTTTATCAACCCAATTTTTTGTAGTTGCAAAAAGCGCTTTGGTGTCAAATGCATCTCTGTTTTGAGATACAAAAAACAATGCCTGTGTCATAGCTTCAAACAAGCTGCTATGCAGCCAAATCTCATTCCATATTTCTAATTGCTGATTTAATGTAAGTGTGTTAAAATCATACACAACCTTAAACACCTCTCTTTGCTTTGGAGTTGAAAGCCCAATAAAATCATATTGTGTGCCTATATATTTTTTTAAATCTTTAAACCCAGATTTTTTATCAGAAGCTAAACCTGCTTGTAAATTTTTTACAATTACAGGATGATGTTTTTTAAAGTGTTTCATAACAATTAAATATTAATCAATCTATTGTTCCAGCAGCAATGGTGTTATTGGTGTTTTCATTTATTAAAATAAATGCCCCACTACCTCTATTATCAACATAACTATCATAACTAATAGGTTCGGCTGTTTTTATCAGCACTTTGCAAATATCATTTAGCCTTATGCTGCCATCGCTTTCCAAAGCTACAAAAGAATGGATATCAATTTTACTAACAACTTCTTTTATTACAACCTTGGTACGAAAACTATTTTGTTGCAACAGTATTTTTTGCCCGGACACAAATGCTACACTATCCATCCAGCAAATAGTTGCTGTAAATTCGTTACTTGTTTTAGGTAAATGTGCTATTGGCACAATGCTGTTTCCTCGGCTAACATCCACATCATCTTTTAAATGCAACACAACAGGTGTGTTTGTTTCAGCTATTTCAACTTCTTTTTGGTGTACTTCTATTTTATCTATAGTTGTTTCTATATTCGAAGGTAAAACTACTACTCGTTCTCCTTTTTTATACACACCGCTTACAACCCTGCCTGCAAAACCACGATAATCATGTAACTCGTCTGTTTGCGGACGAATTACATACTGCACCTGAAAACGAGATGCTTCTGTTTTTTTCAGTTCGGCAATTTCTGTTGTCTCTAAAAACTCCAATAAGGGCTTCCCTTTGTACCAAATCATTTTATTTGATTTAGTAACTACATTATCTCCAGCTAAAGCACTTGCAGGAATAAACGAAACCTCCTTTAGTTTTAATTGCTTGGCAAAAATTAAGTACTCGGCTTCTATTTGTTTGTAAACTGTTTCCGAATAATTAACTAAATCCATTTTATTGATACAAACCAAAACATGCGGTATACCTAAAATAGCCGATATAATAGAGTGGCGTTTTGTTTGATCGGTTATTCCGTTTCGAGCATCTATCAATATAATAGCCAAATCGGCATTAGATGCTCCTGTAAACATGTTACGTGTGTATTGTATATGTCCGGGCGTGTCTGCAATAATAAATTTACGTTTATTGGTGCTAAAATATTTATAGGCAACATCAATAGTAATGCCTTGTTCGCGTTCGGCACGCAAGCCATCGGTTAATAAAGCCAAATCTATTTTGGTATCGCCACCTGTTGTTTTACTTTGCTTAGTAAGCGTTTCAATAATATCGGTTGAGATAGAATTACTATCGTACAACAAACGCCCAATGAGAGTGCTCTTGCCATCATCTACGTTGCCTGCGGTAAAAAATCTTAATAGTTCCATTAAAAATATCCCCCTTTCTTGCGGTCTTCCATGGCTGCTTCACTTACTTTATCATCCATTCTGGTTGCACCACGTTCGCTAATTTTAGCTTCTTTTATTTCGTTAATAATATCATCAATTGTATACGCTTCACTTTCAACGGCTGCCGTACAAGTCATATCACCCACAGTACGGTATCTTATTTTTTTTGTAACAAGCTTATCCTTTGCATCCAATTGCAAATATGCTGAATTAGACATAAGCTGACCACTTTCAGTAATCACACATTCACGCTCGTGCGTAAAATAAATAGAAGGCAACTGAATGTTTTCTCTTTTAATATAATTCCACACATCCAACTCCGTCCAGTTGCTTATAGGAAAAACACGCACGTTTTCCCCTTTATTTATTTTACCATTATAAATATTCCAAAGTTCGGGGCGTTGTATTTTAGGATCCCACTGCCCAAACTCATCTCTTACTGAAAAGATGCGTTCTTTAGCGCGTGCTTTCTCCTCATCTCTGCGAGCGCCGCCAATACAAGCATCAAACTCAAATTCTTCAATCACATCCAACAAGGTATATGTTTGTAAACCATTTCTGCTCGGAAACTTCCCCTTAGCATCTTGCAGTTTTTTTACCTTGATAGTGTCTTCGACTTTTCGGACAATTAATTTTTCGCCTATTGATTTAACCAGATCATCTCTGTACTGCAAAGCTTCCGGAAAATTATGCCCTGTATCGACATGTACTAAAGGAAAAGGAAATTTACCCGGACGAAACGCTTTTAATGCTAAATGCACCAAGCAAATACTATCTTTTCCGCCACTAAATAAAAGTGCAGGTCTTTCAAATTGTCCAGCTACCTCACGCAGAATGTATATGGCTTCCGCTTCTAACTCGTCTAAATAATCTACGTTTTGTTTACTCATTTTTGCTTTATTAATTCGAATGCAACCCGCATTCTTTTTTATTATTTTCTTCCCACCACCAACGTCCGGCCCTAAAATCTTCTCCGTTTTTTATAGCTCTTGTACAAGGCGCACAACCTATGCTAACAAAACCTTTATCGTGCAAAGGATTATAGGGAATGTTATGTTCAGCAATGTATTGTTTCACATCATATAAAGTCCAGTTAAGTAATGGATGAAATTTTATAATTTTATTTCCCTCATCCCACTCTACCGTAGGAGCATCTTTTCTTCCATCCGATTGTTCGGCTCTTATACCGGTTATCCATATAGAATATCCTTGCAGTGCTCTTTTTAAAGGTTCTACTTTTCTAATAAAACAACATTCTTTTCTATTCTCAATAGATTCATAAAAACTAATCGGTCCTTTTTCTGAAACCAATTTTTCTACCGCCGTTGTTTGAGGATAAAAAACTTTAATTGGTTTTTTATATCGCTCTAAGGTGCTCTGTAAAATAGAATACGCTTCGTTATATAACCTACCGGTATCTAATGTAAAAACAGCAATAGGAAAATTGTTAGAAAAAATAAAGTGTGTAATTACTTGGTCTTCGTAACCCAAACTACTTGAAAAAACAACCTCACCTGGAAAATTTGCAGCAAGAGTTCGCAGAGCATCTTCCGGAGATTTGTTTTTTATCAGTTCATGTATAATTGAAATTTTTTGTTGCATTATATTTTATATAAGATAATTTATTTTAAAAAGAATTTACGCCGTTTACCGTAGTATATTTCATCGTGTATTTTACTCCGGGGTTTATGTATTTATAAGCACTGTGTGCCATTAAAGCAGCCTCATGAAATCCACATAAAATTAATTTCAATTTATTTTTATAGCTGTTTATATCGCCAATGGCATAAATGCCGGATATGTTAGTACTATAATCATCTGTATTAACTTCAATAGCACTTTTATCAATGTTTAAACCCCAGCCTTCTATAGGTCCTAACTTGGGACTTAATCCAAAAAGTGGAATTACATTTTCTACTTCAATACTATTTACTTCATTTGTTTTAAGGTTTGTTACAATTACTTTTTCTAATTGATTACCACCTTGTACTTCGGTAAGTTGTGTGTTTATCAAAAGATTAATTTTATTTTCCTCCGACAGCTTTTGAACTTTACTTACTGAATCGGGTGCACCACGAAACGATTCACTACGATGAACGAGTGTTATTTCTTTAGCTATATCTGCCAAAAAAATAGTCCAGTCTAATGCGCTATCTCCTCCGCCCGCAATAACAATTTTTTTATCGCGATATTTTTCAGGGTCGAGCACCACATAGCTAACACCTTTTCCGTTTTCAAAATCAGTTAAACCAATCGTATCGGGTTTACGTGGTTCAAAACACCCAAGTCCACCGGCAATAACCACCACACTCGAGTTAATTTTTGTACCCAAATTAGTAGTAACTACAAAATCTCGTTCGCCAATTTTTTCCAGTTTCTCAACACGTTCGCCAAACGTAAAACTTGGCTTAAAAGGCTCTGCCTGTTTCAAAAGATTATCAATTAACTCTTGCGCCAACACCGTTGGATAGCCCGGTATATCATAAATTGGTTTCTTCGGATATATTTCTGAAAGTTGTCCACCCGCTTGTGGAAGAAAATCAATTAAATGACAGCGAAGTTTTAATAAACCTGTTTCAAATATGGCGAACAATCCTACAGGACCAGCCCCAATAATTGTAATATCTGTTGTTATCATATTAAAAAAATAATCGTTTTAAACTTGTTATAATTACTACTATGCCTACAAATATCATGGTGCTTTTTACAGGAATTCTGCTGGATAAATAGGCTGCGAACGGAGCAGCAATTACACCGCCAATAATTAACCCTGCGATGATGCTCCAATGCGTTAAACCAATAAATGTGAAAAAAGTAAGCGAACTTGCCAGCGACACAAAAAACTCGGCAAGGTTAACAGAGCCAATTGTAAATCGCGCATTTCTTCCTCCGGCAACCAATGTAGATGTTACCACTGGTCCCCAGCCGCCGCCGCCAATTGAATCAAGAAAACCGCCAACTAAAGCCAAGGGAAATATTTTTTTAATGCGCTCGCGTATTTTATCTTTTTTCAAGGCTTTAAAAATAATTACAAGTCCTAAAAACAAGGTGTAAGAAGATACCAAAGGTTTAATGATATAATTATACCCTTCGAGTTTAGACAATATAAATGCACCTAAAATTGCACCTAAAATGCCGGGCAATAAAAGTGTGCGAAATAATTTAGTGTTAACATTGCCAAATTTTAAATGCATTAACCCTGATACACCGCTTGTAAAAATTTCGGAAGCATGAACACTTGCACTTGATGCTGCCGGTGGCACCCCCGAAGAAAGTAAAAATGTAGTAGCCGTTACTCCATAAGCCATACCCAAAGCACCGTCAATCATTTGTGCGGTAAACCCTGCCAAAATAAAAAACAAGATTGAAGAATCTATACTCCCCGCAATTTGCGTAGCATAACCACCAATTACACTTGGAGGCAGATACATAGAAAGTAAATAACCTACAATTAGCAATGCAGGTGCAGTTACGCTGTAAACAATAATTCGTTTGGTGCTTATTGATTTTTTCTTCTCTTTAGGTTTTCCTTCTGCCAGCACCGAAGTAATTTCATTAAGCTGTTTTACTTTCTCTTTAAAATCGCCGTTTAAACCTTTACGAATTTTAACGAGATTACCAATCGAATCGTTTATTTCATAAGGAATTGCTTCATCAAATGTTTCGCGCAACCGCTTTGCCAGTGTAGGAGATTTACCATTGGTTGAAATAGCAATTTTTATATCTCCTTTTTGAACGATTGAACCTAAATAAAAATCACACTGCTCCGGTGTATCAGCCACATTGGTAATTATTTTCCTTTTTGTTGCCAGTTGTTTTATAGAAGCACTTGTTTCTTTATTATTAACGGCAATAATAACAAAGTCGGTATTATCTAAATCACTTTCTTGAAACGGACGTTCTATAATATGTAGGCTTGAGAAATTTTTTGCGAATTGTTTTATTTCTTCATTTACACTTATAGAAACTAATGTAATTTCTGTCTTAGGACTATTTTTAAGTACAGAGCTTATTTTTTCGAGCGCAACCTTGCCTCCTCCAACAATGAGCAATTTAAAATTTTCTAATTTTAAAAAGACGGGATATAAATTATTTTGAGTTATAGTAGTCATATAATATTTTTAAAAAGAAATTTGATATTGTAATACAACCTGCCCTCTTCTAACTCCATTCACTGCATGTATTTGATAATCGCTTGTGCTTAGATTATATACAGGACGGCTTTGGTAATCAAGTGTAAACTTGCCATTGTGTCCTTTAACCAGGTAGTTAAACCCAAGATTCCATACAATATCAGCACCTTTTAATGCTTGGTAACCTGCATACATAACTTGTCCATAAGGCTGCAATTGTGTGCCATCTTTAAATTTGGGTAATAAGTATCCGGTTTGCACATAATATATACTTCCGGTTCCAATCATAGGATATTGGTTGCCTGCACCATTAAATGAAGATAAACCAGGGTTAAAATTTCCGGTAGTTTTTGAGTTCCCCACATTAGTTACCGGATTTGCAAACGCAGTTGTTGTAGGATTTAATGGGTTATTGTTTCTTATATAATTAGTCCCAAAGTTGTAATTTGAATAAGCAGCATATACTGTTATTGCACTTCCTTTCTCTCTATTAATTGGCGTATCATAAAACAAATCTACGGACCATAAAAACATAGCAGTTCTTACAGTATCTTTTAAAGTATATATCTGCGTGCCACCGGCATTTTTCCCTTGGCTGTACCCAGCTTGCCACATAGCATTTTGTTGGTAACGAAAACCGGTGCCAATATTAAACACTCTGCTTTGCCCTAAATAAGAACCTACTGTATTTGGTGTTAGGTTAGATTCCTGATCTAAAAACTGATACATAAAATAACCTTGCACCTGCGATTGAATTTTATTTGTTGCAAATGTAGAAGCATTAAATTGTGGATTAACTGTAGTTGAAGCTACCGCTAATGTATTTGTCCACGCGGTAGTTGTAGTAGTTGGATACGGTATGTTAACTGCCACACGATAATCTAATTTACCCAATTTGCCTTTAGCATATAACCCGGGCATACGAGCTGTATTATCTGTTACATTAGATGTTGCTTGCTCATACAAAGGGATATCTAACCCCAAGATAGAGGGAGTGCTGGAACTGGAGTATCTCGAAAGACCCGACCAAGCTGATAAACCACCACCAAGACTTAAATATCTACCCAACAGTTTATATTCAACCGTCATGTCTATAAATTGTAAGGGCACACTTCTACCCGCAGTTAAACTGCTAATGCCATCAGAAGCAATTTGACCGTAAATAAAAATTTTGCTTGTAACCTGAGCTTGAATTCTTAATCGAACGCGGCGCAATGCCACCTGATACGAATTATTATCGGCTACACCATTTACGGTTGAACCCGGGTTATTATGATTATCTGTTGCCCACAACTGAGCAGCAAAATTAATTTTAGCCCAAGTGCTTCCGTCCTCATTAAAGTTAACCTTTAAACCATCATTAGAAATTGGAGTCTTCGCTATTTTTTTTGTTGTGTCGGTTTGAGTTTGTGCAAATACACTTCCATTAATAAATAAAGATGCTATACCTATATAGATAAGTTTACTGTTTTTCATACTGTTTTGAATTGTAATTTTTTTATGAATTAATTTAATTAAGCAAATAATTTAAGTTAGACAGAGCAACCGGAAAATCTTTGTGTTGCTTTACCACATCACCAATAATTATTACGGCTGGTGCTTTTAGGTTTTCATGTTTGGCTATCTCAACAATGGTTTCAATAGTGCCTAAAGCAATTGCCTGATTTGGTAATGAGCCATTTTGAATAATAGCTATAGCTGCATCTTCTTTACCTGCCGATTTAAAAACTTCGGTAATCTCTTTCAACTTAGCAAGCCCCATTAAAATAACTACCGTTGCATTTGTTTTAGCAGCTACTAAAACATCTTTCGATAATTTGTTTTCTTTGGTTGTACCTGTTATCACCCAAAAACTTTCACTTATGCCACGGTGCGTTACAGGAATGCCTGCTAAGGTTGGCACAGAAATAGAACTTGATAACCCAGGTAATACCACCGTTTCTATATTAAAAGCCTCAGCGTATTTTTTTTCTTCTTGTCCACGACCAAATACAAATGGGTCTCCGCCTTTTAAACGCACTACATGACCACGAGTAAATGCCAAATCTACTATTAGTGTATTAATTTGTTCTTGGGTGTAAGTATGATATTTATTCCTTTTTCCAACGTAAATCACCAACGCATCAAGGGGCACGTATTTTAAAAGCTCTTTATTAACCAAAGCATCATATAAAACAACATCAGCCTGTTGCAATGCTTTTATAGTTTTTATGGTTACTAACTCTATATCGCCAGGGCCTGCACCGGCTATGGTTAGTTTTGGATATTTTTCTGTTTTCATTTTTATAACTGTTTTTGAATTTATTTTTTTGAATTGTTTCGGCTTACTGGTAAACTGTATTTGCCGAAACATCAAACACAGTTATATCATTATCATACAGCAACAACAACTTTTAAATTTGATATGTAAATAGTAATGTGTCATTTTAATTTAGCGATTCTATAGTTTCTGTTTTACCAGATTTAGTTCGATATTGTTTTACTTCGTTTACAAATTGTGTAGCTTGTGAAAAATAGGTTTCTGCAAACTCTTTTGACAGTTCGTTTTGATTTATTTGTAAAACCAATTCTTTAAATGTTGTCGTATAACTGAACGGGTTTTCTGCTTCAAATAATTTATCAAAATCTACAATTACACCGTGTTGTGTGTTTACATGAATTTGTTTATCTAACAATAAAGCCTTAGCCGCATTAATTAAAGCGGAGTAGCTGTAATAAATGCTGTCTCCGTATCCTGAATTTTCAAAAGCCTCGGCAGCAAAAACAAGTTTTTCTTCTGCTTCAAAAAACAACGTGGCTACTAAATCAATTACCACTCCGGCACACTCTCCTACTCCAATTGCCGTAGCAAATTTTTCATCCTGTCCCCAGTCAATAAAATCTTCACTTTTTAACGTAGAGTTATCTGCTAAGGGTTTTAGTAATTGATAGAAATAATCTTTGCCCTGTTTATCATAGTAACTATTAAAATATTCGCCTTCAACTGCATTTTTTTCAAAATCATTAAATAATGCACGTAACACATCCGGTCCACGTTTACTGGCAACTTTAATTACTTTATCAGATATTCTTCCTTTGCCATTTCCAAGCGTTCCACCACCCAACAAAACCTGCAAAGCCGGAACCACATTTGCACCCACTTTAAACGAACTGCCATGAAACCCAATTTGCGCCAACCCATGTTGTCCACAAGAATTCATGCAACCGCTTATTTTAATTTTTATATCGTGGTTGTAAATTAAATCAGGAAACTCACTATAAATAATTTTCTCTAAGGCAACTGAAATATGCGTACTATTTGAAATTGCCAAATTACAAGTATCAGTTCCCGGACAAGCCGTTATATCACCCACCGAATCAAATCCGGGTGTGGCTAATTTAATTGCATCAAGTTTGTTATATATAAAAGGTAAATCGTTTTCATATACATTTCTCAATAAAAAACCTTGATTAATGGTTATGCGTATATCTTCTGCATCTGCATACTTTTTTACAACCTCTATCAACTTTCTGGCGTCAGTACTTGAAATATTACCTAACTGAATTTTAATATAAACTCCAAATAAACCTGTTTGTTTTTGTTTAAAAACATTGGTGTTTTTCCATCTATTATATTTTACTTCATTTACTGTAATCGTTTCTTTTTTTAATGTAGGACGTAGTGTAGTGGGCTTTAACTTAACCTCGGTATCAATTTTAAATTCTTTTACTAATACTGCTTGCTCTTCTTCTTTTACAAAATTTAAAAAGGCCTCTATTCCAATTTTATTAATTAAATATTTTAAACGTGCTTTATGTCTACTTGCCCTTTCGCCATGCCTATCAAACACACGTAAAGTAGCTTCCACAAACGGAACTAATTTATCCTCATGCAAAAACTCAAAAACTGTTTGTGCCAAAAAAGGTTGTGCTCCCAAACCACCACCAATTAGTGTTTTAAACCCTCTTTGGGTATTTTCTATTTTAGGAATAAAACCCAAGTCGTGTATATAGGTTAAGGCTGTATCTTTTTCGTTATTCGAAAAAGCGATTTTTATTTTTCTACCTAACTCCTGGCAAAATGGTTTTCGCAAAAAGTAACTAAACAAAGCATAGGCATAAGGCGAAACATCAAACAATTCATTTGGGTCAATGCCTGCTTCGGCAGATGCTGTAATGTTTCTTACCGTGTTACCGCAAGCTTCACGCAGTGTAATGTCATCTTGTTCTAATTTAGCCCAAAGCTCTGGTGTTCTATCTAAACTTACATGGTGTATTTGTATATCCTGGCGCGTAGTTAAATGCAAATTGCCATTCGAGTACTCGTCGCTAATGTCCGCAATGCGCAATAACTGCTTTACGTTTAATTTACCAAAAGGTAATTTAATACGAATCATTTGCACACCTTGTTGGCGTTGCCCATACACACCACGTGCTAAACGCAGACTACGAAATTTTTCTTCGTGTATTTTACCTTCCCTAAACTCGTGTATTTTTTTATCAAGATCTATAATGTCCTTCTCGATTAACACCTTTGGAGCGGAATGTATGTTTTCTAATTCTGTTCTAAAACTTTGCATGAGTTACTGTTTATGTTTTCATTTTTAAAAATTGCCCGATATGAGTTCAAAAAAAAACCTTCCCGTGTTAGCGGAAAGGTTTTGTGCATCAATGTATATGATACTACTATTCCATCCACTTCTTTCGAAAAGGCATGCAACACATATACATTTTAAAAGTTGTCATAAATATTTTTTTAAACTTTACGGGGCAAAGTAATGGAAGTAATTTTATATAAACAAGAAAAAAACAATAAATTTTCTAATATTCTATCGGAGTAATAGGAATTTATTTTGCCTTATCTTTGATAACAGAGGGGTTTTGCATTTTCTTTTCTAATTTTTTTTCTCGCGAAATAACATCTTCTAAACTTGTTTTTGATAATATTTTAATGCTTGCTTCGCGAACTTGCAAAACAACATCACGTAAACCGCATGTGTTTTCGTGTAAACACTCTTCACATCGCTCATAAAAATTTAAACTCACACATGGCAATAAAGCAATTGGACCACCCGTAATTCTTATAACGCTACTCAACATAATTTCTTCGGGATGTTTTAATAGATAGTAGCCGCCGCTGGCACCCATCTTGCTACCCAACAATCCATTTTTTCTAAGTTCAAGTAGTATAGCTTCTAAAAATTTGCGCGGAATTTTTTCAGCTTCAGAAATTTCATTAATGCGTACAGGTTTATTTTGCTTGTACTTTTTGGCTAAAAACACTAATGCCTTTATAGCGTATTTTGATTTTTTTGGTAACATATTATTTAAATATCCTACTAATATAATAGGATATTTTTATGTTTCAAAATCAAGAATAATTATTTCAGATTACGGCTCAAGTGCCGCTTCAAAAATATCAATTTCCTTTAACAGGTGAATAGAATTTTCGATATACTGATGCGCCGGTTTAGGTTGCACAATGCCTATTTCTTCTTCCAAAAGGCGTGAATTATCAAACACTTGTCCCAATTCCATAAATTCAATATAGGGGTCGAGACCAGCCATTAATATTCTGAGTTGACTGGTGTTTTCCATAATGCTATTCCAGTAATCTAAATATTCTTTGTAATTATTTAGTTTACTGTCTTTGCTTAGTCGTTTTTTCGACCACAATTTCATATCGCGCAACATATCATAACCCACAAAATTAAATTTGGGTAAGCCCGGAAAAGCTTTCTCAATCGTATTTCCAATATCAAATGAGGTAGTAGCTGCTTTTTCTCCCGAAGAAATATGGTAAACCGAATGTTTTCTTTTTGCAAACATCAATTTTACAATGGCATCCGACACATAATCAACCGAAACCATATCCAATAATATTTTTCCGTTGCTTGGAACAAGACGCAAGAAATTTAAGGTTGCAAGTGTCCACATGATAACATACGAACGCGGAACCCAAGGTCGGCTATCACCCAATATAATAGAAGGGCGAACAATTAATATTTTTTCTTTAGGTAAATAGTTAGCCACTTCTATTTCGCCCTGCATTTTTGTATAGGTGTACTTAACAATATGCTCCGTATTAAGGTTAGGCGATTCATCTTCTTTTACAAGTCTGTGTTTAGCATCCTTACCGCAAATAGTTGCCGTACCAACATATACAAAAGTTTCAAGGTGTTTTAATTTTTGACTCCAAGAAAGAATTTTTTGCAATCCATGTATATTAATATCCACAACCATTTTATCATAAATGGGCGAGAATGAAGTATTAGCGGCAGAGTGTACAACGTAATTCACATCTTCAAGTAATTTATTATTGCATAACACCTCTATTAAATCTTCCTGCGCTAAATCTCCTTGAACAGGGATAATTTTATTTACATCGAACACATCTCCATGGAAATCAAAAACTTTTTTGAGTCGTTGAATTGCCTTGCTTTTTGAGCCCGAACGAACAAGACAATATATTTTATCTATTTCGTTTCTTTTAGATAAGTCTACCAGTAATTCGCCGCCTAAAAACCCTGTTGAGCCTGTAATAAATATATTTTTCTTCATCCTTTATCAAAAAGTTCTAGTCCTAAGATACCTGCTATTATTAATAAAATTGATATTACTTTAGTTACAGATATAGGTTCTTTGAAAAAAACAATGCCTATAACCGCAATAAGTGCTGTGCCCAAACTTGCCCATATTGCATAGGCTATACTTACTTCAAATTTTTCAAGCACTAATACTAATAAGCCCAAACTCATTGCATAAAAAACAAATACAAATACCGATGGCCACAGTTTTGTAAACCCTTCGGCAAATTTCATACACACGGTACCCAGTACTTCAAAAATTATACCTAACCCTAAATAAATCCAATACGCCTTCATTTTACACTTCTATTATTTATGGTTAATTTATAGTTTACCTAAAGCTAACACTAAAATTGAAATAAGCTTTGTTTTTTCTTTTATAATTAATAAATCCTTTGGATTAACATTGAACGAATCTGTAATTTTATAAAGTGCTTCAGGTTTCAGAAACTGAATTTAAAAATAATTATTCGATAATTATTTCTGATCTGCCTTCTTTTTGATAGCGCTTATTGTAGCACCAGGAGACATAAACACAGGCACTTGCCCCCAATCTTTATATTTAGCAACAAGCTCGTCTTTCTTAGATGCATCATTTGCCGCTGTTTTCATATCGATAAAATATTGCCTGAAATCATTTATTACCTCGATTCCTCCAATAGCACCATGACCCGGCACTATTTTTTGAATATCAAACTGCTTAGGTAATAAGTCAAACGCCATTAAGTAACCGTCCGGGTCAGACACACCTAAAATTGCAGGGGCTTGTTTGTTTAAAATTACATCTCCTCCAAACAACATTTTTCTTTTATGTAAGTAAACTACAATGTCACTTGCTGTATGTACATTTTTGGCTAAATTATAAAGTGTAACTGTATCGTCGCCCATTTTAATATCCATTCTATCTTGTAGCCATTGGGTAGGCAGTGTTTTTTCACCGGCTTCTTTTATCCAAAACTCTTTAGTGTAGTTACCGCCCGCAATAATGGTTTGTCCCACGTAAAAACTGTTGCCCGTACTATGATCGGGATGATAATGTGTATTGATAACTAAAATAGGTTTATTGCCTGCCAACTCCTTTACTGTTTTAAATAACTGTTCGGCTGCCTCATCCATTTTGGTATCGATAACAACAACTAAACTATCTGAAACTAAGATGCCACTGTTACCCCCACCACCTAAAACTAAGGTAAGTTCTTTATCATAATTAACCACTGTTGTTTGCTTCATTTTTTGCATAAATGGGCGCAAATAAACCATGTATAAAGTAGCGCCTATAGCAACCAGCAACAAAACAATAATTCCCACCCATTTAAGGGTTTTCTTAAGTATTTTCATGTATGTTTATTAGACGTCTAATATACTAAATTTAGGCTGAATAATGTTTTGGTAAATAATTATACGCATACAAAGCCCTAAAAAAAAGCCTAACAACTATAAGTTAATTAGGCTTTTTTTGCGTGGTCTTGTAGGGAGTCGAACCCCAAACCTTCTCATCCGTAGTGAGATGCTCTATCCAGTTGAGCTACAAAACCATTTTTGGAGGCACAAATATACATAATTTATTTAACTTGCAAGGCGTAAACACGTCATTCTATGCTACAAAAACTCATCGAAAAAGTCTGGGAAAACAGAGAACTTTTAAAGGATTTAGCTATACAAAACACTATTAACCAAGTAATTGAAGAGCTTGATAAAGGCAAGTTGCGTGTAGCAGAACCTTTGCAAAACGGGCAATGGCAAGTAAATGAGTGGGTAAAAAAAGCAGTTATTTTATATTTCCCTATTCGCAAAATGGAAACCATAGAGATAGGACCATTGGAATTTCATGATAAAATGCAGCTTAAAAAAAATTATGCTCAGCTTGGGGTACGTGTGGTACCACATGCTATAGCCCGTTATGGAGCTTACTTGGCAAGTGGTGTAATTATGATGCCAAGTTATGTAAACATTGGTGCTTATGTAGATAGTGGTACTATGGTTGACACTTGGGCAACCGTTGGTAGCTGTGCTCAAATAGGTAAAAATGTACATTTAAGCGGTGGTGTTGGCATTGGCGGTGTGCTTGAGCCCATACAAGCTGCACCCGTTATTATAGAAGATAATTGTTTTATAGGTAGCCGTTGTATTGTAGTTGAAGGTGTGCGAGTTTGTAAAGAAGCTGTATTGGGTGCGAATGTTTGCTTAACACAATCTACAAAAATTATAGATGTTACAGGTAAAGAACCCATTGAAATGAAAGGCATTGTGCCTGAACGCAGCGTAGTTATCCCAGGTTCTTATACAAAGAAATTTCCTGCAGGAGAGTTTCAGGTGCCATGTGCTTTAATTATTGGTAAGCGAAAAGAAAGCACCGATTTAAAAACATCTTTAAACGATACACTTAGAGAATATAATGTAGCTGTATAATTACTACGGTTTTTTTTCACAAATTTGTACGATGAATTTTTCCGCCATGCTTGCTGATCTTTTTACCGCCCAAGGGCTGATTCAATTATTGACTCTTTCACTCTTAGAAGTTGTTTTAGGTGTAGATAACATTATTTTTATTGCCATTATTGCCGATAAACTTCCTGCCAATCAAAGAGGTCAAGCACGCACAACGGGTTTGGTGTTAGCGGTTTTTATACGTATAGCGCTTTTATTTACACTTAGTTTTCTATCATCGCAAGAAACTCCTTTATTTAATATAGCAGGTCATGGCATTACGTTGCGCGATTTGATTTTCTTTGGCGGTGGCATATTCTTGTTGTATAAAACAGGAGGAGAAATTCGAGAAAAAATTAATGGGGAAGAAGCTGAACACAAATCAAATTCGAAAAAGGCAAGTGTTGCAAACATTATTTTTCAAATTGTTTTAATTGATATTGTTTTTTCTTTCGATTCTATTTTAACTGCTATTGTGGTGTCTAAAAACTTAATTATTATGGGTGGTGCGGTTATCGCCGCTATGGCAGTAATGGTTTTATTTTCGGGTGCGGTGGCCGATTTTATTAATAAAAACCCCCGCATAAAAATGCTGGCACTTACCTTTTTATTAGTAATTGCTTTATTGTTACTGGCCGATTCTGTAAAAACATTTACAGGCTTTGAGGTTGAAAAAAGTTATGTGTATGCCGCCTTAGGTTTCTCCCTAATAGTTGAACTACTAAACATGTGGGAAGAGAAAAAAAACAAGAAATAACTACTTAATCTTTCCCGCAGGAAGGTAAACTACTTTTTTTGTTTCAAAAAAATCTTCTTTAAAATAATCGCTTAAATTATATACTTGTGTGTGTTTGCCAAAAGGTTTTAACTCATCCGTTAAATCGCCGCCTTTTAAATAAAGCAAGCCATTTTTAAAGGCATTAAAATTATTGTTAGAAAAACTTTTTCGTACCCACGTGGTAAATGTTACCAACTCTGTGACGGCACGACTTACCACAAAATCATATTTAGCAGTTAATAATTCGGCACGAATTTGTTGTGCGCTTACATTTTTCAAGCCAAGTGTAATAGCCACCTCTTTTACCACCGCAATTTTTTTACCGATAGAATCTACCAAATGGAATTGACAATTAGGAAATAATATAGCTAATGGGATGCCCGGAAAACCACCCCCTGTACCAACATCAAGTATATGCGTGTTATCTGCAAAAGACATAACCTTTGCTATACCTAAAGAGTGTAGTACATGATGTAAATAAAGTTGTTCTATATCTTTTCGAGAAATTACATTTATTTTTTCGTTCCACTCTTTATACAAATCTTCTAATTGCACAAATTGGTCTTTTTGCTGTTGGCTTAAAGATGGGAAATAATGGAAGATAATTTCTGCGCCCTGCACGTTAAAAATTTTTTTGTCGCTTAACAATAGTAAGAAGTAAATCGCGAGCCCTAAAAAGACGTGTTTTAACCGTGCTTAAAGGCAGGTTAACTCGTTTGGCAATTTCTTCGTTACTTAATTCTTCAATATAAAACAACTCAACTATCTCTCGATAATTGGGCTTAAGCTTTTCAATAATGGCACGTATTTTTTCGATATTTTGTTTTCTGATAACACTCTCTTCAGGGTCCAAACCGGTACCTTTTACAAGTGCAGAAAGCTCTTCTCCGCCATCATTATCGATAGATTTATTTAACGATAACAAACCTTTATGTTCTTTGTTTCTGCGTAAAAAATCGATAGCGTTATTAGAGGCTATTTTAAATAACCAGGTGCTAAAAGCAAAGTTTGTAGAATATTGTTCTAAATTTTTAAAGGCTTTACCAAAGGCTTCAATAGTCAAATCTTCAGCATCGTCTTTATTATTGTTAACCATGCGCAACAACATAAAATAAACCGGCTCCCAGTA
>Ga0206858_1127_pt1 | contig 19705 bp, 14 predicted proteins | sample Alteio_BWOrgCont_46_FD_152622 | JGI IMG/M metagenome (GOLD analysis project Ga0206858, IMG submission 152622) | Enriched cells from forest soil in Barre Woods Harvard Forest LTER site, Petersham, Massachusetts, United States -... | ecosystem: Environmental > Terrestrial > Soil > Temperate forest >... | reverse complement strand
GCAGGAAATGTGGCTGGGAATAAATACGACCCTGTAGTTACTTCGGAAGATACCTATGTAAAAACAGCAAAGGATTATGAAAAGAAAGGGAGGAAACAAACTGTAACATTTAATGATGAAGACTTGCATATATTTCCCCGTATGTGGGATGCCAGCAACGAACAGGGGCATGCCGATTATTATGCCAGGTTTTTACAACTGAGCAAAAACGACAAAGGCGAATGGAGCGATAAGCCCAGCTTTGGCGATAATGTAAACTTCTTTTTAAGTTATCAGTTTAACTGGATGTACTGGCGTTATTTTATGTGGAATTTTGCCGGCAAGCAAAATGATATACAGGGCATTGATATGAACAATGTCCGCGATGGAAACTGGAAAACAGGTATTGGCTTTTGGGATAATTTCCGCTTAGGCGACCAAAATACCCTGCCAGACAGCATAAAGCGGAATAAATCCAATAACAACCTTTTTGCTTTGCCTTTCCTGTTAGGTATCCTGGGTTTTGCAATACAATTTAAAAAAGACAGAAATAATGCCTTGGTAGTGGGCCTGCTTTTCTTCTTTACAGGATTAGCAATCGGCATTTACCTGAATATGCCGGGAATGCAACCACGTGAACGTGATTATGCATTTGCAGGTTCGTTTTATGCATTTGCAGTATGGATTGGTCTTGGTGTTTTATTTGTAAAAGACCTCTGCACCAAATTCATGAATAGCAAAGTAGCCGGTTACTCTGCTACCCTGTTATGCACATTGGCAGTGCCGGTAATTATGGGCAATCAGGAATGGGATGATCACGACCGTGGGCATAAAACCATTGCAAGAGATTTAGCCATTGATTACCTGGAGAGCTGTGCGCCAAATGCCATATTGATTTCTTACGGGGATAATGACACATATCCATTGTGGTATGCACAGGAAGTAGAAGGCATTAGAAGGGATGTACGTGTAATTAACCAAAGCTTATTGGGAACAGACTGGTACATTAACCAGTTGCGCTATAAAGTAAACCTAAGCGACCCGATTGACCCACTATGGGCTCCCGATAAAATTGAGGGTGTTGACCGTGAAGCTGTCTATTATTCGCCGGACCCAACTGTTGACCCGAACCAATCGATGGATTTATATACCCTGATGAATGATTATGCAGGCAGTGATGCACCCGAAAAAGTAAGAAACAATAATGGCAATACTTACAATGTATATCCAACAAAAAATGTAACGGTTCCGGTAGATGTAAATCTTGTTCGAGCAAACGGTACGGTGAATCCTGAAGACAGCGTATTGTCGCAATTAAAGTTTTCTATTCCTAAAAATGTTTTGTATAAAAATGATGCGGCAATACTAAACATGGTAGCAGCCAACAAATGGAAACGCCCTATTTATTTTACACAACAAAGTGTTGGTCTTGGGTTCGATCAGTTTCTGCGCCAGGATGGTTTAACGTATCGTTTGGTTCCGATAGCAAATCCCGGCGTAAACCGTCCGTGGATTTATGAAAAACTGATGAAGACTTTTGCATTTGGCAATTGCGATAAACCCGGTGTATATTATGACGAAGAAAACCGTCGCCATTTGTTAACGATCCGTTTGGCTTTTGCTACTGCAGCAAGCGACCTTGCAGACCATGGCGACAAAGAGAAAGCAAAAGAATTATTGGAAAGATGCGATAAAAACATGTTGCAGGAAAACTTCCCTTACGGTTTGGTTTCAAGAGGCAACCAGCATAATTATATTTCAATGCAGTTTTTAGAAGCAGCCTACAAAGCGGGCGACAGCACTTTAGCTGCAAGGGTTTCTGGTATTTTAACGAAGGATATACAACAACAACTGGCCTATTTATCTAACCTTAGCGAAGACCGGCAGGAAGTATTTAAAGATGATTACCAGCAGTGCATGTACTTTATGAAAGCCATACAGCAAATGCAAATGCACTTTAACCCTAAGGCTGCACCTGCAAAAAGTGAGGTAAACAATCCGATTAGTACACAGCCTGTAACAAAAGACAGCGCCCCGCATTAAAATAAATTTCAATTGCAAAATCCCTTTACTTAATCGTAAGGGGATTTTTTTATCCCGTTAATTCGAACAAACCCAAACAATTAAATGTTTCGTAAATTGTAGTGTTATTACATTTTATGAAAGGATACAATTTCTCTAAATACGACCCCAATCAAAATCAACAGTCCCGCTTTGAACAATTGCTGGATTTGTTTTTAAAAATGCTTGCCTATACCAACGGCGATGCAGGCGAAGCTATGCAGTGGATGAACGAATTGGATAAGCAATATGATTTAACAAATGAGGATTATGGCATGGGTGATTTTTTTGAAGACCTGAAACAGAAAGGATATATCGACGAAAACAAACAGGATGGCGAAATAAAAATTACACCAAAAACTGAACAGGGTATCCGCAAAAAAAGCCTCGAAGAAATCTTCGGCAAACTTAAAAAAACAAAACAAGGCAATCACCAAACATTTAAACCGGGCAATGGCGATGAAATAAATCCGGAAACAAGGCCTTATATTTTTGGCGATACATTAGAACAAATAGACTTTACTTCTTCGATACGTAATGCACAAATAAATCATGGCGTAGATAGTTTTTCATTGCATGAAGATGATTTGGAAATAAGGGAAACCGATTTTAAATCGCAGACTTCTACAGTGCTGATGATCGATATTTCGCATAGTATGATCTTGTATGGCGAAGACAGGATTACACCTGCAAAGATGGTTGCCATGGCATTGAGTGAATTAATCAAAACCAAATACCCAAAAGACACATTGGATATTGTTGTTTTTGGCGATGATGCATGGACAATTGAAATAAAAGATTTACCGTACTTGCAAGTAGGACCGTATCATACTAATACAGTTGCCGGATTAGAACTGGCAATGGATATTCTCCGCAAGAGAAGAAACCCGAACAAACAGATATTTATGATAACAGATGGCAAACCTACTTGCCTAAAAGTTGGTACCCGTTATTATAAAAACAGTTTTGGTGTAGATCGAAAAATCCTGAATCGTTGTATGAGTTTGGCTACGCAATGTAAAAAAGCTAAAATACCGATCACAACTTTCATGATTGCCAGCGATCCTTATTTACAAAAGTTTGTGCAGGAGTTTACGGAAACGAATAACGGCAAGGCTTTCTTTGCATCGTTGGATAGACTGGGTGCATTTATATTTAAGGATTTTGAAAGTGGGAAGAGGAAGACGGTATATTGATTTTTTTTGCCGGGAAGACGGAAAGACGGGAAGTTTTAATCTAAATATTTTTTTAATGTACCTACTTACTGAAAACGAAGAATATTTATCAAAAGAAATTGTGGATTGTGCTTACAGAGTTCATCGGGAACTTGGACCAGGTTTATTAGAAAAAATCTATGAAGTATGCTTCTGTCACGAGTTAGGAAAAAAGGAATTGATTTTAAACGACAGGTACATCTTCCCGTATATTACGATGAATATATTTTTGATGAAGGGCTAAAGTTAGATGTATTGGTTGAAGACAAAATAATATGCGAATTAAAAGCTCTGGATATTGTCAATGCACTATGGCAGGCACAAATATTAAGTCATTTAAAACTTACCGGAAATCACGTTGGATTTCTCATAAATTTTAATTCAACATTAATAAGAGATGGAATAAGGAGATTTTCTGTACTATAACAAAACTAATGGGCGATAAAGAGGGAAAACAAAAAACTTACCGTCTTCCCGACTTACCGGCAAACAAATTATAACATTAAAAAAACAGGGGAAACAAAAACGTCTTCCCGACTTCCGGCAAATGATAAAAATTAAAACCTTAGGCGAATTAAAAAAAAGCGGCTACAAATCTAAAAGCATCAAAGACGAACTCCGTGAAAACCTAATCAAAAAAATACAACAAAAAGAAAATCCATTTCCCGGCATTTTGGGTTATGAGGATTCTGTAATTCCTGATACTGAAAGGGCTTTATTATCCCGTCACAATATCTTGTTCTTGGGTTTACGTGGGCAAGCCAAAACAAGGATGGCAAGGCAAATGGTGGAATTGCTGGATGAATATATTCCGGTAGTTGCAGGCAGTGAAATTAATGATGACCCGTTACAACCAATGTCAAGATATGCGATTGATTTGATTGAAGAAAAAGGTGATGATACGCCAATTGCATGGTTGCATAAAAGCCAACGCTATGGCGAAAAATTGGCTACGCCGGATGTAAGTGTTGCCGATTTAATTGGCGATATCGACCCCATAAAAGCAGCCAATTTAAAACTAAGTTTTGCAGATGAACGTGTATTGCATTACGGCATTATACCACGCAGTAACAGAAGCATTTTTGTAATAAATGAATTGCCCGATTTGCAGGCAAGGATACAGGTTTCTTTATTCAATATTTTAGAAGAAGGAGATTTGCAGATACGTGGTTTTAAACTGCGTTTACCCTTAGACGTTATGTTTGTGTTTACAGCCAACCCAGAAGATTATACCAACCGAGGAAGCATCGTAACACCATTAAAAGACAGGATTGAAAGCCAGATACTGACACACTATCCAAAAAATTTAGAAACATCATTGGCTATTACCGAACAGGAAGCCAATATAGGTGCTGATCAATTACAACGTGTACAAATAAGCGACCTTGTAAAACGCCTGATAGAGCAGGTTTCTTTTGAAGCAAGAGCAAGCGAACTGGTAGATAAAAAGAGTGGCGTAAGTGCCAGGCTTACCATAGCAGCTTACGAAAATGTAATAAGCGCAGCCGAACGCAGGGCAATTATGAACAACGAAAAAGAAACACAGGTTTGGATTAGCGACCTTGTCGGAATTATTCCATCTATTACCGGAAAGATTGAACTGGTATATGAAGGCGAACAGGAAGGTCCTTATCAGGTGGCTCTAAATTTAGTAGAGAAAGCTATCCGCACACAGTTTGGACAATACTTCCCCAACCCGGATACATTAAAAAAGAAGAAAGGAAAAGAGGCTGAAGAAAACCCCTACAAAGCCATCACCCGTTGGTTTGATGCAGGCAATCATCTGAATACATTTTTAGAAACAAAAGATGCGGATAAAGTACAACTGCTTTATAAAGTAGATGGCCTGCATGCATTGGTGAAAAAATATTTTAAGACCGCCAACGAAAATGAAAATGCCTTATTAATGGAATTTGTATTGCATGGATTGGCAACACATTCCTTAATCAGCAAACGGATTTTGGATGGCAAAATTGAATTCAAGGATTTGATGGGCAGTATGCTGAATATGGGCTCGCAGGCTTTTAATGAAGAAGATTTTGGGGATGGGGATTTTAGTTAACAATAGGCTCTAAAAATTATATCCAAAACTTACATAGGGGTAATAAGGAATAAAATTATTCCGTAAAATAATAGGCGATATCCCTGTTCTGAACATAAAACCTCCATGAAGGGGTTGATTTCTGTAGCCTATTATAAAGGTGCCCATTATAGTATTTCCTCCTGAAGTTCCTTCATCGGTGTCGGTTACTTTTGCATTGAAATAAGTAAGCCCGGCACCAACTTCAAGATATTTACCATTTCTGCCTGCTAAATAATTTGCAGAAACAGGCAAGGAAAAGTAATTTCTATTTTCTATGTTTCCGCTTATAACGCCAAAACCTGCAGAGAACCCCCACCCATCTACACGTTTTGAAAACCTACTGTCGTAATTAATACTAAAGTCAATAGACCTTCCAAATACTTCTGCATACAAGGCTTGTGGTGGTCTGTCAGTAAGAATCGTTTCTTTAGGTAAATGTCGTAAATGAATAGTGTCTTGAGCATGCAAATTTTTGCAACATACTATAACACAAAAAAGGCAGAACAATGTTTTCATCATAGCAGTAGTTTTATCCAAGAGGCAGACATTCGTAAAAAAGCTGCATAAGGCTATCATATTTAGATAATATTAACTTCTCTTTCAAGTGTCACACCAAACTTTTGTTGCACACTTAACAAAATCTCTTCGCTAAGGCTATAAATTTCATTACCGCTTGCATTGCCATAATTCACTAATACCAATGCCTGCTTATCATAACAACCTGCATCTTCTTTACGATAACCTTTCCAGCCACATTGTTCAATCAACCAGCCTGCCGCAAGCTTTACATGGCCATTTGCCAAAGGATAACCAATAATAGTTGAGAATTCAGAATTGAGAATTGAGAATTGCTCCTTACTAATTTCAGGGTTTTTAAAAAAGCTTCCTGCGTTGCCAATTAGTTTTGGATCGGGCAATTTACTGCTGCGGATATTTATTACGGCTTGTGAAATGGCTTTGATATTGAGTTCCGATACATTCATCTTAGCTAACTCCTGTTCAATAGCTCCGTAAGAAATAGTATAGTTTGGGTTTTTATTTAAGCGATACGTAACACTTGTAATTACAAATTCATCTTTATATTTTCTTTTAAATACGCTTTCCCGATAACCAAATTCACAATCTTTTGCAGCGAATTTTACGACCTTTTTTTCTTTTAAATGAAAAGCTTCTAATTCATAAAACACATCTTTTATCTCTACCCCATAAGCTCCAATATTTTGCATGGGTGATGCACCTACATTTCCGGGAATTAAAGAAAGGTTTTCAATTCCTGCCCAATTATTGTTTACACAATGCAATACGAATGGATGCCAAACCTCCCCTGCTCCTGCTTTTATATACACATAGTCCGCATCCTCATTTATCTTTTCAATGCCTTTGATTTCATTTTTTAAAACAAGCCCATCATAATCCTTAGTAAATAAAATATTACTGCCGCCGCCAATAATCAATAATTTTTTATCAGCAGGAATTTGCTCTAAATCTTCAACAGAATTAAAGACCGAAAAGTATTTTGCATTAGCTTCTATGCCAAATGTGGTTAAGTGCTTTAATGATATATTTTCTTGTATTTGCATTATTTGAGATTACGTAGGTTTTTGTTTCACACAAAGTGACAAAGGAAACAAAGTAACAAAGATGTTCTTAGTTCCGTTGTTTACTTCGTCTCGTTGTGTGAAACAAACGAAGTAACAAAGATCAATTTTCTTAGTCCCGTTGTTTTCTTCGTTCCGTTGTGTGAAACACCACAAATTAAACCGAATCCACATCCGCCACCATTATCAAGCTCTTAAACTGCTTCTCCGTCTGCAACAAATTAAAATGATTACGAATGATATTTTTGTAATCGCTTATTCTCTTACTATCCAGTGGCAATTTAATCAACAGTTCCATTATATAGTGATTCCGGATCCTGTTCACAACCGGTGCTGCCGGACCTACTACAAAATTATTCAAATCTCTGTGCAATGCATTGCCGAGTTTTGTTGCAGCTTCATCTACCGTTTCCTTTTGTTTGTGTTTTAAAGAAATATGAATAATACGACTGAATGGCGGATAAAAAAACTGCTTGCGGTTTTCTATTTCAAAATCGTACATCTTTTTGTAATCATGTTGTTGCACAAATTGCAAAACAGGATGTGTAATATTGGCTGCCTGTATAATCACTTTGCCTTGTTCATCTTTTCTTCCAGCTCTTCCACTAACCTGCTCCATTAATTGAAAGCCTCGTTCGTTTACTCTAAAATCTGCGAAGCTTAATAAACCATCGGCATCTAAGATGCCTACCAGGCTTACCTTTTCAAAGTCTAAGCCCTTTACTACCATTTGTGTGCCTACTAATAAATCAAGCTTATGCTGTTCAAATAATTTTATCAGGTTATCATGTGCATTCTTGCCTCGTATCGAATCTACATCCATTCTTGCTACTCTTAACTTTGGAAATTCATCTTCAATCATTTCCTCAATTTTTTCAGTGCCAAAATTTTTCTCTATCCAGTTTACCGTGCCGCAAGCCGGACAATCAACCAGCTTTGGATAAGTAGTGCCGCAATAATGGCAATGCAACTTGTTGGAATATTTATGCAATGTTAATGTAACATCACAATTTTTACATTGTGGCAAATAACCACAAGTGCCACAAATTAAATACGGCGAATAACCTCTTCTGTTTTGAAATAAAATTACCTGCCTGCCATGTTCTACCGTTTGTTCAATCGCCTCTTTTAATTGTGGCGATAGCATCACTTTTCCTTTTTGAACCACTTTACGTGTATCCACAATTTCTATTGCCGGTAAATGAACACCGCCATAGCGTTCATTTAATTCTACCAACCCATATTTATTTTTTTGTGCATTAAAATAACTTTCCAAAGATGGGGTAGCACTTCCTAACAAAACATTGGCATTGAAAAGCGATGCATAAAAAATAGCCGCATCTCTTGCATGATAGCGAGGCGCAGGGTCTTGTTGTTTGAAGGATGAATCATGCTCTTCATCTACCACTATCAAGCCTAAATCTTTGAAGGGCAGGAAGAGTGCACTTCTTGCACCTAATACAATTCGTATTTCACCTGTCTTAATTTTGTTCCAGAGTTCTACCCGTTCGTTATTATTAAACTTGGAATGATAGATAGCGATGTTGCCCCCAAAATGCAATTGCAATCTGCGTATAATCTGTGCCGTTAGTGCAATCTCCGGTAATAAGTATAAAACCTGTTTGCCTTGTTTGTAGTATTCTTCAATAAGTTTAATGTATAGTTGTGTTTTACCACTACTTGTTACACCATGCAATAAACAAACCTGTTTTTCTTTAAAACTTTGTTGTACCTGTTGTAAAGCTGTTTGTTGTGCAGGACTTAGTTCAAAATTTATTTCAAATGTTTTGGGCAAGGCTTTTATTCTGTCAACACTTCGCTTTTCTACTATTAAAATATTTTTCTCCGTTAAGCCTTTTAATTGTGCTGCCGATGCTCCTGATTTTTTTAAGAGTTCGGGTTGTGTTACTTCGCCGCTGGTTTTTATTAAATGCAAATACGCTAACAGCAGTTCCATTTGTTTGGGTGCCTTGCTCCAGTTGTTTAGCAGTTCTCCCATTGCTTCATCGGTATCATATTGTGGATTCAACAATATAAAATTTTCCATTTTGCTTTTGTAGCGTTCGCTTAATGCTTCCCATACAATACAAACTTGTTTGTCTATTAATCTTTTTATCACCGGATATACATGCGTTATATCCAATAGCTGTTGAACTTCCGTTAGGTTGAGTTGTTTTTTTATTAATAATGCTTCGGCAATTAGATATTCATCATTGTCTAAATCGGTAAAATCTTCACCAAATTCTTCATTAAATAATAAGATGGTTTCGCTGCTTAGTTTAAAATGTGCCGGTAATGCTGCTGCCATTACTTCGCCTTCGCTGCACATATAATATTGGCTTATCCAGTTCCACAATTTTAATTGTTGCGGATAGAGCATTGGTTCATCATCCAGTATATTTAATATATCTTTTGTAGTGTATGCGGGAGCGTTTGTTGTTATTGATTTTGCAATACCGGCATAGCGTTTGTTTTTACCAAGAACTACTTCTACCCTGCATCCCGGCTTTAGTTTAGCTTGAAATTGTTGTGGTATGGAATAGGTATATGTTGTAGGCAATGCCAATGGCATTATAACCTCTGCCCACATTGTTACTTTGGGTTCTGTAAATAATATGTTTTCTTCTGTGTTCAGTTTTATAATTTTTATGCGGGGTTTTAATAACCACAAAGATTCACAAAGGAAATACAATCACAAAGAAACGCTAAGAACTCTTTGTGGTTCTTTGTGAAAAACTTAGTGGGTCTTTGTGGTTCATCTACGCTTAGATAAAAGATGACCAAAGATTTAATGTTGAACGGAGCGTCGCCACTGAAGTCAATCAAGGATATTAGCCGGTTACAAAAAAACTATTGTATCCAACTTGCCTTATACTCTATCAACTTCGCTTCCATCAACTGATGCACTTTATTCTTTAACAACGTTATATCCTTTATTGTTAATCCATCCACACTAATTTCTTCTAAATATACCGCTCTTGATTTTCCGGGTGTTAATGCAAAGAGGCTTTTATAATTCAGTCGATCGTATGCGTCTAAAAACAAAATCGGTTTAATAGGTGTTTGCGTTTCGATTGCTATCCTGAAAGCTCCGTCGAAAAAATCTTTTAATGGTTGATGTGTTTCATTAAACGTTCCTTCCGGAAAAATAGTGATGGATATTCCTTTTTGAATAATGCTTTTTAATTGCCGTACGCTTTTTGCTCTCCGCTCTGCGTTACTTCTATCTACCATCACCGCAGCATTCCTATAAATATATCCAAACACAGGAATCTTACTGGTTTCATATTTCCCCAATACACGGATATGTTGCCAACGCACCGCTTTCAAAATAATAGGAATGTCCATGTACGAAATGTGATTGGCAACAAAAACATATTGGCGCTTTGTATCGTGCGGCGTTTCAAAAATATTTTTATGGAAGATGCCTATCAAGGGCAATAATGCATCTGCCCAAAGCTTGCATAATATATATATAAAGTTGCCGCCTTTTATTTTTCCAAAAAAAGAAGCGATGATTACCAACGGTAATATTAAAAACATAAATCCCACGAAGAGGAGCAGTCCATAAATGGTATAGATGATTCGTATGGGGAGGAGCAAGTACTGCATAAACGTAGGCGAATATAATGCGTTTCTGTTTTTAATTATTGTACTCTGCCAAAGGGCTACTTTAAATTTTCAATGTTCAATACTCAATTTTCAAGTAAAATACATCCACATATGGCATTGAAAACTTTAATGCGGTTGGTACCCTATCAAAAATTGCTTTAAATTTTCAATGTTCAATGCTCAATATTCAATTTTCAAGTGAAATACACTCCTATTTTGCGTTGAAAATTGAACATTGAATATTGAGTATTGAGCATTTTTTCGCCTAATTTGCGCTGCCGCAGAAGCGTAGAAAATGGGTCCTTAAAGGATTTTCATCAGGCAAAAACCCAAAAATCAGCCTGTTTATGGGTAAATGCCTTATTTCTCTCAAAAAAATCCTAATTTTTTAAAATAATCTCCTTACCTTTGCCGTCCTAAATTTGCGAAATTATGTTAGCAGTAGTTAAAATAGCCGGACAACAATTTAAAGTAAAAGCAGGCGATAGCTTGTTTGTACCACATCTTGCTGGTAGAACCGGTGACCAAGTAGAGTTTTCAGAAGTTCTGATGACCGAAGACGCAGGAACAGTTGTATCTGGAACTGACGTGAAAGCAATTGTAAAAGCAGAAATACTAAGCGACCTTATTAAAGGTGATAAAGTAATTGCTTTTAAAATGAAAAGAAGAAAAGGTTTCCGTAAAAAACACGGACATCGTACACAGTACACTCATATTAAAGTAACAGCGATAGCATAAAAGTGTTGAGTATTTATTGTTTAGTGTTTAGTTGAAAACAACTATCGCTTTAAACAGAACACAAAAACGAAACACTAAAAACTAAGCATTAAAAAATAATAAAGATGGCACACAAAAAAGGTGAAGGCTCGGTAAAAAACGGACGGGATTCACAAAGCAAAAGATTAGGTGTAAAAATTTACGGTGGTCAACCTGTTGAGTCTGGTAACATTATTGTTCGTCAACGTGGCACTGTTTATCATCCTGGCAAAAACGTTGGTGTTGGTAGAGATTTTACAATCTTTGCTTTGACTGATGGTGTTGTTGAATTTAGAAAAGGTAAAGGAGATAAAAGCACGATCTCTGTAAACCCTTCTGCGGAAGTTACTGCATAAAAAAAAATATTTTTTTTGATAGTTGAAAAAAAGTTTTTATTTTTAATTATTATTTACTAACCAATTAAATTTTAAAAACATGGCAACAGCTAAAAAAGCAGCTAAAAAAGCAGCTCCAAAAAAAGCAGTTAAAAAAGCAGCTCCAAAAAAAGCAGCTAAAAAAGCAGCTCCAAAAAAAGCAGCTAAGAAAGCAGCTAAAAAGAAGTAAGCTTCATTTTTTAGAAAAGAATACTTTAAAAAGTCCTGACGTAAGTCGGGACTTTTTTATTAATAACATCCTTCCTCCTTTTCTTTCTTATTATTAATTTTGATTGATGGACAATTACCAAATAGCAGAATCCTTCTCTCTTTTATCCAAGCTGATGGATATACATGGCGAAAATAGTTTTAAGGCGAAAACCTACGCCAGTGCGGCTTTCAACATAGAGCAACTGCCCATGCAGTTAAGCGAAACACCGCATGAAAAAATATTTTCTATAAGAGGCATTGGAGAATCTACCGGAAAAAAAGTAATTGAATTATTAGAAACAGGTGAGTTATCCGCATTAGCAGAGATTATAGAAAAAACTCCGCCGGGCATTATTGAAATGCTAAACATAAAAGGCATCGGTCCTAAAAAAATTGCAGTGATATGGAAAGAAATGGGTGTGGAAAGTATTGGAGAATTGTTATACGCCTGTCAGGAAAATCGTTTAAAATTATACAAAGGCTTTGGCGAAAAAACACAACAAAGTATTGGCGACAACATCGAATTTTATTTACGCAATCAAGGCATTTTTCTTTTTGCGCAGGTAGAAACCGTATTTCCGCAGATAAAAAATTATTTAGAAAATATTTTTTTAGCACCCAATATCAGGGTAACGGGAGCTTATAGAAGACAGGAACTTACTATAGAAGAATTAGAATTTATAGTAACCCTAAGTAATGATGTAGTGAAACAAAAAATGCAAAGCGCACATCCTCCTGAATTATTAGAAGAGAATGATGCTTCGCTTTTGTATAAACTAAACAATGGATTAAAGATTCGTTTTTATACAGGCAGTACGAACAGAGATGAACGATTATTTATTACCACTGGTGTAGATGCATTTATAAGTTCTTTCAAAGCAAATTTTCCATCGGTTGATTATACATTGAATGGTGATGATGATACCGATAAAATTTATTTTGATAAAGCAGGCATACAATATATTGAACCTTGCCTCCGTGAAAATGCTGCAGTTATAGAAAAGGCAAAAACGTTTTCGATACCAACATTAATACAACCAAAAGATATTAAGGGTATTATCCATAGCCATAGTAACTGGAGCGATGGAAGCCATACAGTAGAAGAAATGGCAAAAGCAGCGATTGACAAAGGGCTGGAATACCTTGTAATGAGCGACCACAGCAAAACAGCTTTTTACGCCAAAGGATTAAGTGAAGAGCGCATTAAGGAACAGCATTATTATATTGATGAACTAAACGCAAAGCTGGCTCCGTTTAAGATTTTCAAAAGTATTGAGTCGGATATTTTGAACGATGGCAGCCTGGATTACAGCAATAGCGTGCTTTCTACCTTTGATTTGGTGATTGCATCTGTACACAGCAATTTAAAAATGACAGAAGAGAAAGCAATGCTGCGCCTTTTAAACGCTATTGAGAACCCTTACACCACAATACTGGGGCATATGACCGGAAGGCTGCTATTAAGCCGTAAAGGCTATCCTGTGGACCACAAGCGCATTATTGATGCCTGCGCTGCCAACCATGTGGTAATTGAACTGAATGCCCACCCCAGCCGCCTGGATATTGATTGGAAATACATCGACTATGCTTTAGAAAAGAATGTACTCATCTCTATTGATCCAGATTCTCATAGTACCGATGGATATTCGGATATAAATTATGGAGTACTGGCTGCGCAAAAAGCGATGGTTACCAAGGAACAGAATCTTAGTAGTTTTAGTTTAGTGGAGTTAGAGGGTTATTTGGCGAAGGTTAAGAAGTTGAAAGGGATTTAATTAAATAAAGACTAAGGCTTGCTGTTAATTTTTTCCAACAACAATTTTTCAATCTCAGTATGTCCCCTGTCGTGTGCTATATCCACTGCCGTTTTATTGTCGCTTCTTTTCACCGTCAAATCAGGATTGTATTGAAGCAATAAGTTTAACATATCAAGCCTTCCCAATCTGGCGCAATACATTACCGGAGATTCATTGTCTTTGTCTAAGTTATTAACGTTGGCTCCTTTTGCTAATAAATACTTTACGATATCGATATACCCTTTCTCTGCAGCAGTTGCCATTGGCGTTGCTTTATCCTTGGCTTTTACATCTACTTCAGCACCTTTTTCTACAAGCATTTTAACTATTTCTGTTTGTCCATTGCTGGCGGCAAAGCGTAATGCTGTCCAGTTATATACTGCTTTCAGGTTTGGGTCGGCATCATTCTTGAGTAATAATGCCACAATCTCCTTAGCACCATCCTGAGCAACAATATCAAGCGCTGTAATTCCATTTGCCAGTTGTGCATTTACCTTAGCTCCTTTATTTATCAATAGTTCAACAATTTCTTTATTGCCTTTTAGTGCAGCAGCACATAAAGGCGTAGCGCCTTCACTATTAGGGGCATTAACATCAGCGCCCTTGTCAATCAGCTTTGCAACTTTTGCAGCATCCTGCTTTTCAATTGCTTCAAATATCTTTTGAGCATTACTTATATTAAAAGTTAAAAGACTTATTAATACTATTGCAACCACTTTCATACTTTATATTTTTAAATTATTACCAAATTAAATAACAGCTACACGCAGCGCACTTATTTTTTTTCAAGTTGTATCCACTCTTAATCTTCCGCCAATGGCAGCTCCACAAAAAAAGTAGTGCCATTTCCTTTAGAAGTTTGAAACCATATATGCCCTTTATGTTGCTCCACGATGCCTTTACACATTGCAAGCCCTAAGCCGGTGCCCGAAGTTTTAGTGGTAAAGTTGGGTGCAAATATGCTTGATTGCTGGGATTCATCGATACCATCGCCATTGTCTTTAATTTTTATTATCACTTTATCGTTTAGCAACTCTTCAGTAATATCAACTTGCGGTTGCCTGTTTTGTGGTACAGCCTGTATAGCATTTTGTATCAGGTTTGTAAACAAGCGGTTGATATGTGTACGATCGGCATAAATAATAGCCGGTTGCGGTTGCGGCTTCCAATCAACCTCAACATTTTCTTCAATCGAATGCAATTGCGTCAATTGCCTTAATGAATCATTTAAATCGAATGCCTCATTTTTAGGGTTGCCAATGTTTGCAAATTGAGAGAAGTCGCCGGCAATCTGGCTAAGGTGATCAATTTGTTCCACCAATGTTTTTACAACGCTTATGCTTAATGCTTTTACATCTTCACTGTTGTTATCAATAGCACGTTGCAGATATTGCAGGCTTAGCTTCATCGGCGTAAGCGGATTCTTAATTTCATGTGCTACCTGCCTTGCCATTTCTCGCCATGCACCTTCCCGTTCATTCTTTGCAAGTGATGCTGCACGTTCATCCAGCTTTGTTACCATTTTATTATACTCTTTTACCAACTCTCCTATTTCATCTTTGCGCTTCCATACAATTTCTTTGTTGATAGAGCCAAGGTTTACCTCTTTCATCCGGTTACTGATAAATGAAAAAGAACGTGTAATACGGTTTGTAATTACCAACGCAATTACACCGGCTATCAAAAATATAAATGCATTCAGGTTAATGATAGCAACAAGGAAATTAGATATTTCCTGTCGAAGTTTTGTCTGTGAAGTGAAGTAAGGAATATTTAAATAAGCAAATGCATTGCCTGATTTATCAATCACCGGCACATAGTTGCTCAGGTATTGCAGCTTACCAATTGTTTCCTGCTGAAAGTACTGTATTTCTTTTAACTGGTTTAAATGATAATAAGCCAGCGGATCCATTTTACTACTTACAATTCCTTTATTGTAAGGCAATGGAAGTGAGGACACCTGGAGGTTTCCATCGATATCATATATGTTTACATCTACAGCATTCAATTCCGATATTTTTGAAATGGTTTGCTCCAGCATTTGGCGGTAGCCATTGTCGTATATTTTCAAAGCACTATCCGGCATCGCCATTTCGGTTAAGGAATTGCGCACCTCATTCTCCATTACCTGAATAGTTTGGCTTAGTTTTTCGCGGTTGTTATTATGATATCGGTTAATGAAAAACAAAATCGTTGCCACACCGATAATAACGAATTGAAGAAAGCTGATAAAGATAATTGTACTATGTACCTGATTCCGGATGGTCATCTGCCAGTACAATTTTATCTGCTTCCATTGCAATTTTGAACGCACCAATAAATTAATCATCCAAAACAATCCGGAGATAAATACAAAAGCACAAAATATATAAGAGAACAAGGTAATCGACTCAATAAATAAATTGTCTTCTTTGGCTATGATAACTACTTTATCCAACCCGGCTTTGTACCACAACTCATCATACCCTTTCCTTGTATTATTTATATATTCCACCACAGGCACTTGCGCTTCTGTTAATTTAGAGGCAAATGGATAATCATTATGGCTGTTAACCAATTGAAGGTTATTATAAACAGCATACGAATACACCGGTGAATTTTCTATCGAATTATTATATCCCTTCAAAAACAATTCAGGATACAATGCATCTGTTTTATATTGCCTTGGAGTAGCAATAATAAAAACATAGCCCAATAATTTACCTGTTGTATCGCTGATATCTTTGCGGCTGATATAACTGTATTTATCATACGAAATATCATAGTAATACAAATCCGCTATAGCTGTAGGTTTGCCCTGTGTTTTTAAGATTGTATTGAGCGCACCAAAACTGGAAGGCTCCTGATTATACAAAGGTTGTTCGGCTTCATTAAAGGTATAAATATGTGTGTCGTACTTATTGAGGTAGCCTGAAAAATTTTCGCTGATTAAACTGTCTTTTACTTCCTGATTGGTAGAATCATTTTTAAACTCATAAAACAAAGGAGCCAATGCCTCACTCCTGAAGTCCGTGAGCACCGTATTCATTAAGCGTTCGCTTGATGGGTCTGCCTTTGCCGCCAGGGTTTCTGCATAATGCTTCCTGTTTTCCATTTCTTTTTTTCCATTCTCAATAATAATGATAGTGGCAATAGAAACAGAAAAGAAAAACAACCAGAATATAAGCTTCGATGAAACAAGATGCGAAATATTGAGTGCAAGATGTTTGTTGGTAAGCAACAACAGATATAATAATAACCAGGCCAGTAATATTAATTCAAAATCAACATTGGGATAGGCAATGCGTGCTGTTAAAAAACTAAGACCGATAACAGGTACAATTACAAACTTCCATAAAACATTTTCGGGCAACAGCGGCCAAAATAACTGAATGATTATTTGCGACAAAAAGAAATAACCAATGGCTACGCAACTCAATATCACAAAACCAAGTACGCTATAAATATTTAAGGTAAAGAAGCTGACTACATCAAAAGAAATTTGCGAATCGGATACCATTGAACGGATAATAACTCCCGTTTCAAGTGTAAACAGTAACAGCAAAAAAACGCCGGCAATCAATACCAGCCATTTTAAAAATGGCTGTTTTATATGGATAGCAATATGTTTGCGATATACAAAATAGCGGATAAAAAGAAGTATCCATAAAAAAAGTACTGCATTTATTAAAAGATCGCCCAACGACCGGAATACCACATCAGAGCCATATATAGCAGGGTCAAACAATTCAAACTGACGGAAATTGAGTGGAATCGGCAGAAAATAACTGGCAATCCTTAACCCTACAACCACGATGATTAAAAAAGATGCACCGGCAAAAAAACTTCTATGCGCTAATCTAAAGGCAATTAAATGCACAAAAAGCAATACAAAGAAAGCCGCCAGCAACCTAAAAAAAACTGCTATTAAATTATTATGCTCTATTGTATTAACAGGTTTATGCTCCAGATAAAAAAGCAAATTACCATCAACAGATTTTACAGCATTGGCAGTTTCTTCTTCTGAAATATCATATTCATTATCGAGTGTTTTATCAATAACAAAAGAATTTTGCAGGTATTCATTGGCAATTGGGTAATTCCATTTTACCGGAATCAAAGCAACCGAAGTATAACCTTTTAAACTATCCTTTCGCCATACATAATACCCATTAGACAATTGTGCAAAACCGCCCTTCGCTTTATCATTTATGATTGTTAAAGGAGGTTCAATTACCTGCGTACTCCAGAAAAGCATATTTTGCTTGCCATCGGTATCCCTTTTATAAATAAAGTAATCGTATTTTTTATCCAGCAGCTTTTGCAGAAAAGCCTCATCATATTTTTTAGAAACAACTGCATTAATAAATGCAGGATTCATTGATTTTTTATCGAAACTTATTTCGCATTTATTAATATGTTCTGCTATATTTTTTTGTACAACATCAATAGAGGAATTGCCCGACCAGTAATTATCGATGATAAAAGAAATAGTAATAAACCAGGCGGCAGCAAGCAATATATAGATATAGCTACCACGCCTGAATCGTTTTAAAAAATTTTCTTTTTGTACCATACTAATGGCTGGTTATTAAGGTTATCCTTAACTATTATGCTGCTTTTTTATTTGATTCCAAATGCTGTCCATTTCTTCCAGGCTCATTTCCTGCAATGCTTTGCCGGTATCCAATGCTGCCGCTTCCATCTTTGTAAACCTGTCCATAAATTTTTTATTGGTACGTTCCAACGCATTCTCTGCATCTAACTGCAAAAACCTTGCAAAGTTTACCAACGAGAAAAAAACATCCCCTAATTCATCTTCCATTTTATCTTTATCGCCACCAGCAATTGCTTCCTGAAGTTCTGCATTTTCCTCTTCCACCTTTGCCCATACCTGTTCTTTATTCTCCCATTCAAATCCTACCTGTTTTGATTTCTCCTGCAGGCGCATGGCTTTTACCATTGCCGGCAACGATTTAGGCACACCGCTTAAAATCGATTTCTTGCCTTCTTTCATTTTAATTTTTTCCCAGTTCCTGGATACATCTTCTGCATCATCCACTTTTACATCACCATAAATATGCGGATGCCGGGTTATCAGTTTTTCACACACGCCATGTATCACTTCTTCCAGGGTAAACTGGTTTTGTTCGGTTCCGATTTTTGCATAAAAAATTATGTGCAGCATTAAATCGCCCAATTCTTCTTTAATGCCTTTCCAATCCTGATCGGTAATGGCATCTGCCAGTTCGTATGTTTCTTCAATGGTTAACTGCCGTAATGTTTGGATTGTTTGCTTTTTATCCCAGGGGCATTTTTCCCGAAGGTCATCCATAATAGAAACCAATCTTTTAAATTCATCTGAAGCGGCTTGCATAAATTAATTATTATGTTTTATAATTTTTATACTCAATTGTATTGCTGTTAAGCATCATTGTTCGACAATCCGGATATAGGGTCCTTTTGTAGGTTATTGCTTTATCCGGCGCAGGTGCATATTTTGCTTCCCGTCCAAATCATCGCACCAGCAAATCAACTCATTAACCTATTTTTGCATCGAAAAATACATTCATGGGCAAGTTACTAACTACAACCTTATTTCTATCAGTAATATTTACAATCCCGGTATCGGCACAGTACTATTATAAAGATATCCTCAGCAACAAACAACTGGTTGCAGATATGGACATTTACAAGGAACATAAAATAAAAACAATCGAAGTAAATAGCTTTGAGGCAGACCAAAGCCCCAGTAAAGGTTTTTTTTGCGAAAAGAAAATAAGCAAAGACTATCGCAAAATGGAAACCCGTACCCGCTCTTTTGTAACCAATAAATCGATACTAACTACCAGCTTTGATTCAAAAGGATTGGTAATAAAATCGGTTGACAGTACCGATGTAAATTCATCAACATCCGATTACACATACGATAACAACGGAAATTTAAGCAGCATTGTATCCTACTCCCGATCCAACGATGATGATTTTACAACCAGCCTGAATGAAGTTAGGCAATACAGTTACAACGATAAAGGACAACTGG
>Ga0206858_1126_pt1 | contig 19755 bp, 9 predicted proteins | sample Alteio_BWOrgCont_46_FD_152622 | JGI IMG/M metagenome (GOLD analysis project Ga0206858, IMG submission 152622) | Enriched cells from forest soil in Barre Woods Harvard Forest LTER site, Petersham, Massachusetts, United States -... | ecosystem: Environmental > Terrestrial > Soil > Temperate forest > O... | reverse complement strand
ACACACCCGCTACTGATGCTATAATAACCTGCTGTCGTTTAGTTTCTTCAGCGGCAATGGCTTTTAATTTTTCTTGCTCGGCATCCGATTTTATTTTTAGCTCCGCTTCTTTTTTCTCTACTTCAAATTGTGTTTTCATATCACCAAGTTGTTTGCTGTTATCGGCGTTAAAAATGCTATCAGTTAATTGTTTAAATTTTACGTGGGTTTCATAAGCCTCTTTATACTTACCCGCTTTTTTATATGCTTCAGCTAAAATTTCATACGCCTCTCGTTCTCCATCAATGTCTCCTATTTTTTTGCACAGCACCAATTCCGAATCGCAATACAAAACGGTCATTTTATAATTGGCTGATTTGTTATATATGTCGCCTATATTGCCATAGCAAACCCCTATACCCGATTCGTCGGCGGTTTCTCTTTTTATCGCTAACGATTTTAAACTAAACTCCAATGCTTTGCCATAATTAGCTTGGTTTTTGTACACAATTCCTACATTGGTATAACAAACCCCAACGCCTTTTTTATTACCAAATTCTTCGTAACATTTTAAAGCCTTTAAATTATACTCTAATGCTTTTGTGTAATCACCCATGTTTTGATACGCGGCGCCTATATTAGTATAACAAGTTCCTTTGTCTTCTTTTCTGTTGCTGTTTGCTTCAATTAACTGCAAATCCTTAAAATAATATTCTAATGCTTTTTTATAATCGTTTTGATAAAAGTAAACCAGTCCAATATTGCCATAGCACATTCCCATTCCTTTTTTATTCTTTATTTCTTCATTTATCTTCAACGATTTTAAATAATTTTCTAAGGCTTTGGTATAGTTAGCCTGGTTTAAATAAATAGAGCCCATATTATTATAACCATAAGCCACACCTGCTTTATTACCTATTTCTGTGTAAATTTTTATACCTTTTGTAAAGTAGTTTAAGGCTTTTTTATAATCTCCTTTATTAATAAACGCTACACCCATGGTGTTATATACCAAGGCAATCCATTTTTTAGCCGTACCTGCCGGAAGCGAGTTGGCAAGTTTTAATTGCTGTGTTTGCAAAATAATGGCGGTATCGGTGTTGTTATATAAATAAAACCACACAATTTTGTCAATGGCTTTTAATCGGTTAGTGTCTGCTTGTGTTTTATCGTTGTAAACTTTCCAAAGCGAATCTAGTTTTTGCGCGCAGCATAACTGAGAAGATAGAATAAAAATTATAGCTATGTAAAAAAACCTTTTCATTTTTTACTTTTTCATCAATTTATTTAAACTACTCTCAATATATTTTTCTGAGGTAATTAAAGCGGTTTGTATGCGTTTGGCGTAGCGTATGCTATCCATTACTTCTTTATTTTTTTCGTGCAATTCATTGTAGGCTTTATCAACTAAAACTTTTTGCTCTTCAATAACTGCTTTTTGTTTTTGCGCTATTTTAAAGCGTTTGTATAAAAATAATGAAAACACAAGCACCACCAATAACACGCCCGCTACCGATGCTATAATAACTTGTTGCCGTTTAGTTTCTTCTGCGGCAATGGCTTTTAATTTTTCTTGCTCCGCATCCGATTTTATTTTTAGTTCCGCTTCTTTTTTCTCTACTTCAAATTGTGTTTTTAAATCGCCGAGTTGTTTGCTGTTATCTTCGTTAAAAATACTGTCGGTTAGTTGTTTAAATTTTACATGATGCTCATAGGCTTTTTTGTACTTGCCTATTGTAGCATACACTTCCGATAGGTTTTCGTGCGCCTCAAGTTCTTCATTAATGTCGCCAATTTTTTTACTTATTTTTAAGCACGAATCGCTGTACCGTATAGCCAGTTTATAATTGCCCAGTTTTGCGTACACACTGCCCATGTTGCCATAACAAAGCCCCACGCCTTGTTCATCTTCAATTTCTTTTTTTATTGCCAGCGCTTTTATTAAATAATTGAGTGCTGTGGTATAATTAAGTTGGTCGGCATACACGTTGCTCATATTAATATGGCAACTAACTATGCCTTGTTTATCGCCAAGGGCGGTCATTATTTCCAAGCCTTTTAAATAGTACTCTATAGCCTGCGTGTTTTTAACTTGTTTTTCGTACACAATGCCTATGTTAATGTAACAAGCTGCAATGCCTTGTTGGTTGCCGCTTGCCGTATAAGCTTGCAGGGCTTTAAAATGATAGCTTAAGGCTTTGGGGTAGTTGGCTAAATTTAAATAAACATTGCCTAAATTATTGTAACAATTTTCTATTCCTTTTTTATCGCCAACTTCTTCGGCTATTTTTAAATTTTTTAAATAATAATTTAAAGCCTTGGGGTAGTTGCTTTGGTTAAAGTAAACGGTACCAATATAACCATAACAAGTGGCAAGCGATTTTATGCTTTTCAATTCTTCGTACAACTTTACCATTGTAAAAAAATACGTCAACGCATTTGCATAATCGCCTTTGTTAATTAACGCGTTACCTATGGTGCTATATGCTTTTGCAATCCACCGTTTTCTTTTTTCTTGGGGAATGGAATTAATAAGCTTCAATTCTTCTTCAGCTAAAACAATAGCCGTATCGGGATCATCGCCGGTGTAGCTCCAGGCAATAGTATATAAGGCTTTTAGTCGGTTGGTGTCGGCTTCGTTTTTGTTGTGGTAAACCTTGTTAAGCGAATCCAACTTCTTGGTCTGCCCCAAAAAAGACTCATAACAAGTAATTAAAAATATAAGTAGTAAAAACTTTTTCACCAAGTAAACTTATAAATAAATTAAGGTGTTATGGTTACATAATTAACCAAATCGTTTTCCAGTACAAAAACGTAATTTTTGCCTCCGTTACTTGAGCTCGAATAATTTTTTGCGTATACTACTATTTCCGGACTCGATGTGGTTGATGCTGCACTTAGCTCAGCAGCCGTAAAAGTTACCGAACTGGCATTACCGGCCACATATTTATACACAAAAAAGTTAGTTGTCGATCCGTTATCTGTAATCAAAACTATGAGCGAATCTGTGTTGCTGTAATTATTGCTTCCAAAATTAATAGTAAGCGGTTGCGATTTGCTAAAAGTAGTAGGTAAATAACTTGTGTTTGTCATAACCGGATACCCTCTGGTAACCGTGGTAGTAAAGGCAGTAAAATTTGTATTACCGCCAACGCTCCATTTTGCCGAGTTGTAAACAGAATTGGTTGTTGTATCCGAATATGTATTTATGTTGCTATTAGCATTGGTATAATTGTATTTTAAAATAGTGCTATCTAATTTTAAAACGCCTGCTTGCTCCCCGTTTAACGGAATACCAAGTTGTGCATATAAACCCGATAGAGGTTTTGCTGTTTTACTAAACGTAGCACCTGCTTGGTACTGTACAACGTTAAGCCCTGAAGCAGATATATTTAAACGTTGTGCGTATAAAACGCCATTAATATTATTTGTACCCGCAGTACCAAAGCCATTGGTAACGGTAGTGCTTTGTGTAGTGCCAACACCGGGACCCCTGGTTGTTGTTGTGCTTTTTTTACAGGCAATTGCCGTAACTAAAATTGCGGCTAATAAAAGGCTGTTTTTTTTCATTTGTTAAAATTTAAGTACTAAAGATAATATTTTTTGCCTTATGCAATAATTGGGCGGCTAAAGCATAACAAAAACCAAACCTTTTGTTTAATTGCTACGTATAGGTATAATAATAAATCCTATATTTAATCTATTAAAATAAGTAGTATGAAAAAATTAGTAGCCATTTTAAGTTTTGCAGCTTGCGTAAAAGTAAACGCACAAGTTTGCACCCGCACCATATTTACTGATAATTTTTCGACCCCCGCTAACTGGACAGCAGTTGGCAGCGGTGCAGTTAATGTAAGTGGTGGTACGTGTAATTTAGATAGCGTGTACGATGGTGTATACAACAAAGTATATCAAAACATAGGCAGCACCTTATCTAACACTTATTTTAAAGCGCAATGCAAATTTACCTTACTTGGTGCTAACCCTTCAGGTAATGGTGTAGGTGCTATAGTTATGGCTTTAACAGCCGGCACGCAAGATTATATAACTACCGATTCATCTACTGCATACACCGAAACCAGTCAGGATGCGATAGGCGTAGTTATAAATTCTGATGATCCGTACGATAATAATATGAGCGATTGGTATTTTCTTACCGAGGCAAAAAAAGGCAACGTGCGTACATTTAATCAAGCAACCGAAATTCACCTTAACCCAGCTATTAGCACGTACTACATTCAGTTAGAAAGAGTATCGGCAGGTGTAACCCGTTTAAGCATTTTCTCCGACTCTACTTATACGACACATATTGCAGGTTCGCCAACTACGTTTGTTATTGATAGCAGCATTGCAGGTTTAACTACGGTACAACATGGCACATCTACCCCGGGGTGGTACTACAGGTTTAATAATTCGAAAATTGATAACGATTTAATTTGCGACGATGGAAATGTAGTAGCTACTTGCAGTGCTAACTTTACATACACCATTACCGCCGGCGGACAAGTTAATTTTACTAACAACTCTACAAGCGCACACAACACGTGGAGTTTTGGCGACGGTGTGTCGAGCAACACACTTAACCCTACACACACTTATGCAAACAATGGTGTTTATACTGTGCAAGAAGTTGTAACCGATTCTGCAAACAATGTTATTTGCCTAAGTACACAAACATTATCTATTACTAATGCAGCTTGTAATGCACCTGCACCAACAGCAAATTTTACATTAAATGCCGACTCAGTTCCACAATGGTGGAATTTATATATTAACTACAATTCATCGGTAGTAAATGCAACTTGGCATTGGGGTGATGGCACAAGTTCTATAGGTTTGTATACTGCACACGCCTACGATTCAGCGGGCATGTATAACATTTGCGTAACCGTTTTTAATGCCTGCGGTGATTCAGCTACTTATTGCCAAACCGATTCCATCTATCGTTTAAGCCATAACAACAGCACCTCAGCTTTAATTACACATGTAAATGTTGTAAGTGCAAATTCAACAGCAGGCATTAATCAGGCAACAGCTACACAATTAAATATTTACCCCAACCCAAGCAACGGTAATTTTATGGTAGCAACAAACGATGCTACAAACAAAACCTTGCAAATGTACGATGTAAACGGCAAACAAGTTTTAACACAAACCATAAACGGCAACACTACTATTGATGCAAGCAATTTAAATGCGGGCATTTACAACTTAAACATTGTAAGCAGCAAAGGTGTAGTAAATAAACGCTTGGTTATTGTTAAGTAGTTATTTAAACTGTCTATAAAAAAAAGCCCGGCATTGTATTGTGCAGGGCTTTTTTTATTATATAATAGTACAAACTATTTGTATGCTAATTTTACTTACTCGGTTACGCAGAGTTTTATAATTGTTTTGTTATTGTTTATAGTTAGTGTAACAAAATAAACACCAGGGCTTAATCCTAAATTTTTGGCATTAAAATTATGTAAATAAGTACCCGATGCCTGGGTAGAATTTACAAGCTCCTGCGTTTTGCCAACAACATCACACACGGTAACTAATACAGCGGCATCGTTTGCAACAGTGTACCCTACAGCAAAATTTGCCGAAGTTGGATTAGGATAAACTTCGAAAATAATAGCGGGAGATGCATCAATTCCATTATCTATGGATGCAACACGCTCACTAAAATTTCCGGTTGGATTAATAGGAGTAGGCGCCGGTTTTAAAACAGTACCACATATAAAAGTATTTTCAGGAACGGTACCACCATCACCTAACTGACTATAACTATCATTTCCCGCAGCACAAAATGGATCGCGGCTAGCTTTTAAGGCAAATGATTGCAGGCTACCAATAGCTGTATTAATGTAAGTATCGGTGCCTATTTGTTCCGGACTATTTTGTTGTATAAATGTTCCGTCAGCTAACTCACCAGCACCATTTCGTCCCCAACCCCAAAGCAACCCGTTCGATTTTAAAGCCAGTGTGTGCTCCACTTCTGTTGCAGGCGGAGGCATCGAAATTTGTCTTAAATTAACATTGGTATAATAACCACCACCTTTTACAGATAGTAACATCCAATCGTTATCGGTACCAATTTGTGCAAGCGTGCTGCTGTTGGTATATGTTCCGTTACCAAGTTCTCCCATGATGTTTAGGCCACACGACCAAGCGGTTCCGTCAGATTTAAGAGCAATGGTGGAGTAACCACCCGCTGCTACACTTATCCATTTATTATCGGTGCCTATTTGTGTAGGTGTATTTATATCAGTAGTAGTTCCGTTACCTAATTGCCCATACTGGTTATCACCCCACGCCCAAAGCGTACCATCTGATTTTATAGCCATCATTTGTTTCCCATTTGGCGAAAGATTAACCCATTTGGTATCGGTGCCTATTTGTATAGGTGTGTTTACATCTGTTGTAGTACCATTACCTAATTGCCCTCTGGCATTAGAACCCCACGCCCAAAGGGTTCCATCCGATCTTATTGCCGTAGAAAAATAACCACCCGCATAAACAGATACCCAAGTACTGCCCGTACCTATTTGTGTAGGTGTACTAACATCTGTATTAGTTCCGTTACCTAATTGCCCATATTGGTTATCGCCCCAAGCCCATATGGTTCCGTTAGATTTTAATGCTACCGTATGAAAGTATCCGCCACTTGCACTTATCCAATTATTATCTGTTCCGATTTGCATTGGGGAGTTTTGGTTTGTAGTAGTGCCATTGCCTACTTGTCCGTTTGCGTTTAAGCCCCAAGCCCAAAGTGTACCATTTGTTTTAACCGATACTGTATGGTACGTACCCGACGACATGCTTGCAATTACATTATCGGTAACGTTTATTTGTACAGGTACGTGTTGATTTACCAGCGTACCGTTTCCTACTTGCCCATTGGTGTTTAGTCCCCATGCCCACAAACTACCATCTGATTGTACCGCGTATGTGGTAGATGTATAGTAACCACCTGCCGATGCGCCAAAAGCTAACCAGTTTGTACCCGTACCAATTTGTATAGGCGAAAGTATAAAAGTTGTTGTTCCGTTTCCTACTTGTCCGTAAGGTTGGTATCCCCACATCCAAAGTGTTCCGTTGGTTTTTATAGCACCCGAATGCGAATAACCTGTAAAAAAAGTAGCCCAATCATTATCTGTACCAATTTGTGTAGGTACATTTATTTGAATGCCACCCGGAGGATTATATCCCAATGCTCCATCACTCTCTCCCCACGACCAAAGTGTTCCATCAGATTTTAAACCCAGTGTGTGATACGTAGTTGCTGCAACACTTACCCATTTAGTATCGGTACCAACTTGCACCGGGCTGTTTCTTTGAGCAGTAGTTCCATCTCCTATATCTCCCAGCAAACCAAACCCCCAACCCCAAAGTGTTCCATCAGATTTAATGGCATTACTATGCCCGCCACCTGCCGAAATATATACCCATTTGTTATCGGTGCCAACTTGAACAGGAAATACTTGAGATGCCGTTGAGCCAATGCCTAATTCGCCTTCGCCATTATAACCCCATGACCAAAGTGTTCCGTCAGATTTAAGTGCATGCGAATGATAATCGCCAGATGCAACACTCACCCAATGATTATCGGTACCAACCTGAATAGGTACAAGTTGATTATTGCTACTACCTCCTGTACCTAACATGCCGGTGCCGCCACCCTGAACTCCAACATTGGTTCCCCAAGCCCAAAGTGTTCCATCGGCTTTAATAGCGTGCGAAAAATAACCACCTGCCGAAACCACAACCCAATCATTATCTGTACCAATTTGTACCGGACTACTTTTTGAAATGATAGTTCCATCTCCTAATTCCCCATATGAGTTATTTCCCCAAGCCCATAAAGTACCGCCTCTAATTTCTAAAGCATGTGTACTGCCTGATGAAATGCGTTGGTAATTTCCTCGGTAAGTTGAAGGTCTTCTTACATCGCGTTTGTTAATTTGTGCAAGTATGACTTGTGTGTTTACACCTATTAAAAGTAACACTAAACCAATTTTTAAAAAAATATTTTTCATGTTGTAAATTTATGAAGGCAAAATTAATTCATAATTTAAATTGGCAAAATTTACTATCTGGTTAGCCTTAATGCTTCATTCATCGAAACTTTATCTGTTTGTGAGCAAATACGGGTTGCCCGTGTGTTTAGCGTAGAAAAAACCGAGCAGTGCTTTTTAAAGTGATTAATTATGTTTTTTATTACTCCACAAACCCAAACGCATATTCTACAAACTAAAACATGCATTACACAAACTAACTGGTTAAAAAATATGCCACTTAAAAATAAAATATCGCAAGCGCAGGGCTTTTTTATAATATTGTGTTTATAAATTTATACGTATGAAAAAAATTTTACTACTCCTTTCCATTTTTTGCATTGCACAAATAAATGCGCAAACATTTCAAAAAACATACGGCACAGCAGATGATGAACAATTAGGCTCACTTTTAAAAACTACCGATGGCGGTTTTATAATGGCAGGTGATAACAGTACTGATGTGTATGTAGTTAAAACCGACTCTAACGGAGTTAAGCAATGGATAAAAACCTACGGCGCAGCATTTGGTGTACAAGCAACACACATTAACAGTACAGCCGATGGCGGATATATAATTACGGGTACCACACTTGATACAACGGGCGGCGGAATACAGCGCAGCAAAGCAATACTATTAAAAATAAAAGCTGATGGAACGCTACAATGGACAAAATGCTACGGCAAGCTCGGCGAAAATGGGCAGCATGTGCAGCAAACTAAAGATAAAGGTTATATTGTTATTGGCAACACAATTACCTTAGGCAATCAAAACATTTATATTTTTAAAACCGACTCGTTAGGTACACTACAATGGACAAAAGTAATTGTAGGGCAGGGTTGCTGTGGCGATCACGATTTTGGCGCATCTATTATGCAATTAGCCGATGGCAATTTTGCCATGGTTGGCAATATTTATAGCCATCAGGCAAATACAAGTTTGCTTTATATAGCTAAACTAAATGCCGCAACCAGTGCCATACAGTGGGAAAATTCTTACATAATAATTAATCCCGGCAACGGCAACGATGTAACTTCGTTTATGCAAACCTCCGATAAAGGTTTTATTATTACAGGAGATTGTTATCAGCGAGGCATCTATCTTGTAAAAACTGATTCGGTAGGGGTTTATCAATGGGGTAAACAATATGGGATTTCAAACGGCATAGGTACATCAGTTATTCAAACAAACGACGGAGGCTTTGCCTTTGCAGGTAATAATTATACTACAAACAATATTTTTATTTACAGAACAAATGAAACGGGTGTTTTACAATGGGCAAAAACTTTTGCCGATACAGGCAGCAACAAAATGACAGCTGTGCAAACACTTTTACAAAACAGTAATGGGCAATATATTTTAGGTGGCGCAACAAATAATTTTGGTGCGGGACAAAGAGATTTTTATTTAATAAAAACCGACACATTTGGCAATAGTTTTTGCAACGGTTTTTCTATTAGTCCAACCACAACTATTACCAGCCAATTTGGAGACATTTTAGGCACTAAAGATACACTTGGCATAACCCCTACCGTAGTTTCTTTCTCACCTGATACAGGAGCTTGTACCCAAACCACAGTTTGTTATAGCCCCAGCGGTATTTCAACTTATAACACACAAAATTTAATAGTTGAAATTTATCCCAACCCCGCGCAAAACAATTTTACTATTGAAACAACCAATGCCGAAAAACAAACCATAAATATATTTGATATAAACGGCAAACCGGTTTTAACCCAAAGCATAAATGATAAAACAACAATTGATGTCAGTAATTTAAATTCGGGCGTTTATAACCTCAACTTAATTAGTAGCGCAGGTGTTGTAAATAAACGCTTGGTTATTGTAAAGTAGTCTTTTGTAATTTCGACCACGGGGAGAAATCTTTATTTGGGCGTTCCGCTTGTTTTAGCTCCTTGTTTTAGTTTTTTTATTTTGGTATCACTGAATGCTTTGCTAAGGACTTTGCATTTCAAGTGGCGGGCTTTGCGTTACAAACCCTAATACAAATGCAAAATAATAAAATTAGCTTTGCTAAACCATTATTTAAAATACTAAATATGCAAGTTAACATCACCAAAAAAAATAATCGAAACCAACTTACCTGTGTTCGTCCAAACGGTACCATCGTACAATCTAATTTAGGTCCTAAATTACCGTTTCACGATATAGCTCATTTGATAGTTGAAAACACACTTAATTTAAACGAAGGTTTTTATGGTAACATTTTAAAAGGTTACTCGGTTGAGCAATTGTCCGATAAACAAATTATAAAAATGCTACCTCCCCAATTATGGTTTGCCGAAATTACCACTCGTGCCCTGCAATCGCTTTCTTCGGGTGCTTGTACCGTACAACAATTCCCTGCTTTAGTACAAACCGAATTACAACAATTTTCTATTAACTATAATGCACCCCTAACAACCGATGCAATTACTAAAATGATTGCCGAGTATAGGCAAGTAATGCAACAATGGCAAAACCTACCGGAAGGCGAAACACTCAAATTAAAATACAATACATATTTGTAGTTTTTTGTACTACACAATTATAGTTTTTTATACTACTTACAGTTGAAAGCTGCGTACATATATTTGGTAACTATAACTATGTAATAAAATATTTTGAGGAGTTTAAATAAATATATAAAAAGCGTTAAAATATTTTCTTTTATCTCCTGCTTATTAATAACCTTTATTGTATTGGGCTGTAGTAGTTTAAAAACAAAATCAACTATTAGCTCATCAATAAAATTAAATTCGGATATACTTGTAGGACCCGGTGAGTGTGTGCTAAAAAAGTTTCAAGGAACAAGTGTAAACAATAAGTTTTATTTGTATTGGTTGTTTCAAAGCAATTCTACCCAATTTTTATTTGAAATAGAATCATCTGTTAATGGTAAAAATTTTAAACCTTGTTATTTTAAGCAAGGATCTCTATCGCCGGGTACAACTACATTAATGCTTGGCATGATAGATAGTGTAAACAAAAATGATGTTGTTTTTTACCGAATTAAAGCCATACCGGAAAATTTTCCAATAAAAAATAAAACAGAGCAAGAGTATAAGTCGTTGTTTACTGCGTCAACCATAATGGTTAAAAAAAACGACCGAATAAAAAATTATATGCAAGATTGATTTTACTCAAATCCAAAGATTCTTTTTATACGTAAATAAAAAAGTGGGCTTTTACTATTTAAAACATAAGCACATTATGAAACATTTTTATCATGACATAAATTTAATATATAAATTTTTTTTACGAATATATTTTCTTTTACTCTTACCTTCGCATAATACATAGTGAGAATGAATATATTAATAGCCGATGACCACGAATTAGTTAGGCGCGGAATAACAAGAATTATAGCTGAAGAATTTCCGTTTTCGAAAATTTCGGAAGCATCGGGTGGCCTTGAAGTTGAAAAAAAAGCAAGAACCGAAAATTGGGATGTGATTATCATGGATATGTCTATGCCCGATAAAACAGGGCTTGATGTTTTAAAACAATTAAGAACAGAGGCTATTAAAACACCGGTACTTATTTTAAGCATACACCCCGAGAATCAGTATTGTTTACGGGTAATTAAAGCAGGTGGAAATGGGTATATTTCAAAAAATTGCCCCCATGTAGATTTTATTAATGCATTAAAAACTGTACTTAGTGGTAAAAAATATATATCTAACGAACTAGCTGAACAACTTGCCAGACTTGATGGCAATGATGAAAAGGAAAAACATGAGCTTGTTTCTGATAGAGAGCTACAAGTAATGAAGTTAATTGCCAGCGGAAAAACTATTTCTGAAATTGCGGTTGAATTATCGCTAAGTGTAACAACGGTTAGCACGTATCGTAGTAGGCTACTTGGTAAAATGAATTTAAAAAGTAATGCAGAACTTACCTACTACGCCATTAGCAATCAATTAGTTTAAGTGTTTTGTAAAATTTATTTTTCTCTATTTTTGTAGTTGTTTATACTACAAACCAACTTTTCTACCAACTATTAGATGCTTAATTTAGCTGTTTTATATATTAAATATGCAATTTAAAATTACTCAATCTAAACGTACTGCTTTATTAATTAGTTCATTTTACTGCTTTTTTGGAGTTATATGGATAGTTTTATCCGACGACCTTTTGATGCGCGAGCAAGAAATTAACACCAACCAATTTATAAATATGGAAATGTTGGCAGATATAATTTTTGTTATATGCTCAGCCATTTTAATTTTTTTACTTATTTACAGCGCCAATAAAACACACACCAAAAATTTACAATCTCAATTTGAGGCACAGCAAAAAATATTGGAGAAAAGCGAAAAGCTTTATAGAGCAATGGTTGAAAACACGGAAGACATTGTTTCGCTAATAGATAAAGATGGAAATGTAATGTATGTAAACTCTGCCCTCGAAAAATTAACAGGCTTTACATTAGATGAAGTTATAGGCAAGCCGGCAAACACGGTTATGTGGCCCGACCAAATAGAAACTTCAAATGCGGTGGTTAAAAAACTATTAAACAACCCCGGAGTTGTTTACCAGCGCACTAATAAATTTTTAGATAAAAGAACAGGTGGCTATATATGGGTGCAAGGTTCGGTAGTTAATTTATTACAGGATGAAAGCGTGGGTGCTATAGTTTCGAACTACAGAGATGTTTCGGCAAAAAAATTAATAGAACAAAAAAATATTTTTAACCATAGTAATTTAAAAGCCTTAATAAACAACACCAACGATTTAATGTGGAGTGTTGATACAAATTTTAAATTAATTACCTGTAACAAAGCGTTTAAAAATGTTATTTTATTTTTATCGGGTAAAGGAATTGAACGAGGAGATAATGTACTTGAAACCGGGTTTAGTGCTGAAAAGTTAAACAACTTTAAAATATATTATGAAAGGGCATTTGCCGGACAAGCATTTACAGTTGTAGAGCACGACCAGCATCCACAAGAGTCTTGGTCGGAAGTTTCTTTTTATCCCATATATAACGAAACTGTAGTTGTTGGCACAGCTTGCTTTGTTAAAAACATTACAGAGAGTAAACTTTCTGAAATAAAATTAAACCGATTTAACCAACAACTTATTGATATAAAAAATAAGCTGGAGCTTAACGAATTTAAACTGAAACAAGCACAAGCAATTGCACATGTTGGTAGTTGGGAAGTTGATTTTGCAACTGAAATAACTTTATGGTCGGAAGAAACTTGTAGGATATATGGCATTTCGCCGAAAGAAAACAAGCAATCATACGAAGTTTGGAAATCATTTATCCATCCGGACGACTTGCAAAATGCATTAAAAATTATTAAAGAATCAACAGACACTTTACACCCTCCACATTTTTATTATCGCATTAAACGAAAGGATGGATCTATACGACATATTTATTCGCAAACACAATTTAATTTTGATGCCGCAGGCGAAGTTAGCGGTTTGCATGGAGTAACGCATGATGTTACAGAGCAAAAATTAGCTGAACAAGAAATTCTTGAAAAAAATAATCAATTAAGGGACCTTTCTAATCACCTTCAAAAAATCAGAGAAGAAGAAAGGGCGTTTATTGCTCGCGAAATACATGATGAACTTGGGCAGCAGCTCACAGCACTTAGATTAGATATAGATTGGATTAGGCGGAAACAAAATAATACCGACTCGGCGGTTGTTTTAAAATTACAAGAAATGCTTGATTTTAATGATAACCTTATTGTAAAAGTCAGAAAAATTTCGTCTGATTTAAGACCACCTATTATTGATGACTTGGGGCTTATTGCAGCGCTTGAGTGGATATGTGAAGATTTTGAAAAGAAAGCCGACATTCCGTGCAATTTTATTTCTGATATAAAAGAGCGAAAGTTTGAAGAAAATTTTAGCATTACTACATACAGAATTTTGCAAGAATCTCTTACCAATATACTTAGGCATGCGCAGGCAAAATCAGTAACTGTTTCGGTTACCGAAAATGAAAAAGATTGGTTTTTAGAAGTTTGCGACAATGGAAAAGGAGTTAGTGCCGAGAGGATAAAAAACGGAAAAACGCTGGGAGTTTTGGGCATGAAAGAAAGAGCCGCCTTATTAGGAGGAGAATTAATTATTACAGGAGCTGAAAATAAAGGAACAACAGTAAAATTAATTTTACCTCTTACTAAAAGCAAGCACACTAAAAACTGATTTTTATTGCTTCTTGTCGTTTTGAAGGAGAGGACTAAACGTAAAGAAAAATATCCTGGGGATATTTTTAGTGAAGAGCCAGTTTGTGTAGTGAGCCTGAGAAATTTATTACAAATAAAGATTTCTCCCTACGGTTGAAATGACAGAGTAATAGTTGTTTTGCTAAAAATCCAATCACGCATTGTAATAGTTTTTACTACATAATTATAATTGTTTTTACTACACGTGTTTTTTCCTAATTATTTTATTTTGCGTTAAGTAATACTTGCGTTTAATTACTGCCTAATGAAAAAAATGCTACCCCTTTTTTACCTGCATAAGTTGCCTTTTTTGCTACAAAATAATTGGCGCGGTGTTATATTATTGGCTACTAAAAATAAATGTTATTAAGCGAAAATTAATTTGATAAAAAAATTACATGACTAATTATATTAAAATAATATCGCAAAAAACAGCTGTCTTTTATGCAGTATGTTGCTTGTTTTTATTCTTGGGTTTATCTACCGGTAATGCACAAACTGTAAAAAATTATGCCACAACGGGCACTTGGGTGTGTCCTGTGGGTACAACAACAGTTGTTGTACAATGTTGGGGTGCAGGTGGTGGTAGTGGTGGTGCCAATGTAGGTCTGCTGGGTTCTGCCGGCGGCAGCGGTGGTGGCGGTGGCGGTTATGCAAGTAGTGTAGTTGCAGTTACTGCCGGTACTGTTTATAATATTACGGTTGGTACAGGTGGCACTGCAGGTGCAGCAAGTGCGGCTCAAGCGGGCAGCGGAGGTCCATCTTGGTTTAATTCGGCGGCTACAGTTTTTGCCGCAGGCGGAACAGGTGGTTTTGGTTCTACCACAAGCGGAACAAGTGGTGCATTGGGTGCAGGAGGAACAGCTAACATAGGTACAACAACATTTAATGGAGGTAATGGGGCATCAGTTGGCGGCGGTACAGCCGGCGGCGGCGGCGGCGGCGGTGCAGGTACTAATGCTATAGGATCGGCCGCGGCAAGTTCAACAGCAGGCACAGGCGGGGTTAGTAATGGTGGTACCGGTGGGGCAGGACAAACAACAGCTAACAGTAACGGTAATAATGGAAATATTTATGGTGGTGGTGCAGGTGGTGGTTATGCATCAGGATTGTTTGGTGGTAGTGCCACGGGTGCAGCAGGCGCAGCAGGTTATGTTACATTAACATATACTTGCACTACTCCTTTTAACGGAACTTATACCGTAGGCGGTGCAGGCTCTCCAAATTTTACCACTTTAACCGAAGCCTTTGCTACTATGGATTGCGCAGGTCTTTCCGGTAATGTTAATTTAGTTTTACAAGCGGGTTATACAAGTGCAGGTGAAACATTTCCGCTTACACCATCTCTTAATACAGGCAACTATTCAGTTACTATTTATCCTGCGGTTACCGGTTTATCAATTACATCAGCCGACCCTACGGCAACTATGAATTTTAGTGACTGTACTAATTTTACTATTGATGGCAGGGTAAACCAAGCAGGTGCTGCCGACCTTACTATTGTAAATACAAGTACAACCGGTAATGCTGTTTTATTTATAAATGATGCAAGCTACAATACTTTTAAATATTGCAATATGCAAGGTGTAAACACTTCAACAACTGAAGGTGTAGTGCTTTTTAGTACCGCCAATACAACGGGTAATGATCATAACACTATCGACCATTGTAATATTCATGATGGGGCAACAACGCCATATAACTGTATTTATTCGCTCGGTACTGCCGGCAATGAAAATGATAATAATGCCATTACTAATAATAATTTATACAATTTTTATTTTAACGGTGGAGCTTCGCATGGCATTTATATATCATCAAGTAATACTACATGGGTTATAACAGGTAATAGTTGTTATCAAACCGCAGCCAGAGTACCAACAAGTGCTTCACAAATGCGAGGCATAGAAGTGGTTGACCCAGGTGGAAACAATTATACAATATTGGGAAATTATATCGGTGGTTCTGCCCCTATGTGTGGAGGTACTGCACTTAGTTTTGATGCCGGTGCTACACAAGATAATTCATTGTATGGAATATATGTTAGTTCAGGAACATCGGGAGCTTCCATTGTACAAACCAATACGGTAGCTAATATTAGTTTTGGCGTACAAAGTGCAACAGCCAATACATATAGCTTTTTAGGTTTATGTGTAGCAGCCGGTTATGTTGATGTGTCGAATAATATAATTGGCAGTGGTACCGGTACAGGCTCAATTAATATTAAATATGCTACGGCAAGTTCGCAAGGTTTTGTTGCCGGCGGAATATCATCAAATGCCCCGCAAGGAAACGTAGCAAGTAATACAATTGGTTCTTTTTCCATTTCACTTGGTAACACGGGTAACACGGGATCCTTCCGTGCTATTGAGTGTGATGGGGCATTAAGTGCCGGTTTTATTATTAGTAACAATACTATTGGCGGTACCACCGCAAATAGTATACAGTATGCAAGCTCAGCTACACCAATGTCTATGATGGGAGTGTTTACACAGTTTACAAATGCTTTTAATGTTTCTATATCGGGCAACACAATCCAAAATTTTGCCAATAATAGTACTGATAATTCAGGAAACACAAATACCTATGGAATATATAATAGTGGATCTACCACTGCTTTAGTAACTGTTACAACTAATACAATTGCTAATTTAAGTACTACCAAACCTTCTACATCAGGTATAATGGGCATTTATCAAGGCATTACAACTGCGGGGCAAACCATATCGCACAATATTATTCACGACCTTTCTAATACATATAGCGGTGCTATAGCTGATGATGTGTATGGGATTTATTTTGCCGGACCCACAAGTGGTTCAAACCCTGTTACAGCAAATGCTATTTATAATTTAACCTTAAGCGGTACAAATACAGCCGATGCCATGTATGGTGTATACATTGCAAGCGGTTTAGCCACTACCAGCAATAATATGATAACCTTAGGTAACGGAGTAACTATAGGTTATACTATATATGGCATTTACGATGCATCAAATACAAATGGCAATACAATTTATTTTAATAGCGTTTATATTGGTGGTGCCGTTGCTGCAACGGGTGCAAATACACAAGGTTATTATAGCAGCGTAACAAGAACACGCACGATAGAAAATAATATATTTTATAATGCACGAACACAGTCTGCCGGAACCGGTAATCACTACGCCATAAACGTATCAAGTACTGCGGGATTGACATCTAATTATAATGATTTGTATACAACTGTTGCAGCTAATTGCGGTTCGTATAATGGTGGTGGTACTGCAAGAACATTTGCTGCTTGGAAAACAGGTACCGCAGGAGATGCTAATAGTATAAATAGCGATCCATCATTTGTTTCGCCAACAACTGCTACACCAAGTTTAGATATTAGTAGTGGCAGCCCTGTTGTTTCAGTAGGTGTAAGTGGTACCGGCATAACGGTTGATTTTCATAGTTACGCGCGTTCAACAACACCGGATGTGGGTGCTCATGAGTTTCATATTTCATATTATTCCAAATCTGCCGGCAACCTTGACTTAACTACCAGTTGGGGTTTAAATACAGACGGAACAGGGGCAAACCCACCAAATTTTACCAACAGCGATTTAAATTTTTTTGTACAAAATAACGCCGCACCAACTATAGGCGCTAACTGGGCGGTTACGGGTTCGGGCAATTCAATTATTTTAGGCGATGGTACAAACCCTTGTAATTTTACTATTCCTGCTGCATATAGTTGCACAGGTAATATGGATATATCAAGTAATGCAACCTTAACTAATCAAAGCACAACTAACCCCACTTTTATTATTTTAGATGCTAATAGCACCGTTAATTATAATAGTGGAAATGGTGTTAACCAAACAGTTTCAACAGCTGCAACCTATGGCAACCTTATTATTAGTAACTCAACAGGTTCGGGTGCAAGTACCAAATCTTTGGCAGCAAGTGTAAACGTAGTAGGCAATTTAACCATAAACAGTTATGTAACTTTTGATATGGTAACTTATAATGCAAACCGTACAGGTGGCGGCGGAACTATTACACTTGCAGCAAACGGTAACTTAAGGCTTTCGGGTACTACAGGTGGTGCAGGTACCACTAATAATTTTCCTAATAACTTTTCTACCATGACTTTAGATCCTGCCGCTACAGTTGAATATTATGGCGGAGCACAAAGTATATACTTTGTACCTACATACGGTAACTTAACTATAAGCACAGCCGGAACCAAAACAGCAGAAAATGATTTGAACATTTTAGGTACTTTAACTATTAACTCGCCATCTACTTTTGCACCCACCAGCTACAATCTTTTTATTGGAGGTAATTTTTCTAATAGCGGTACATTTACCTATGCAACCAGTACAACTAATTTTAACGGAACAGCTGCACAAACTATTACGGGCAGTACAGCTACCACATTTTTTAACCTTACTATAAATAATACAAGTGGTGGTGTTACTTTAGTTAAACCAACCAGTATATATGGCAGTGGCGCCATTGCCACAAGTGGTGCACTTACGTTAACTTCGGGGCTTTTAAATACGGATGCTGTTAATCTTTTAATTATGCAAAATGCATCTACGGCACCTGCTTTAACATCAGCATCTACAAGTTATGTAAACGGACCCATGCAGTATCAAAAAACAGGAGCAAGTACTTCAACCTTAAACTTTCCGGTTGGTTCAAGTGCCGATTGCCGACCTATTGTACTTACTGTAAACCACTCAACAGCCACACAATATAATTATACAGCGCAATTATTTAATGCCGACCCTTGGGCAGCTTTTGGAAGTGTGTTTCCTGTCGGTATGCCTACGGCTACTGTTGATACAATTTCGGGGGTGCATTATTGGACCATTGCTCGTACCGATGCAGGAGGAGTTAGTCAGCCAACAGCAGGTTTAGGTTATAGTGCAAATACATATCCGCTTATACAATTATATTTTGGCACTAACGATAACGTTTACCAAGGTGCTAACTTAACGATAGTAAAAAACACATCGGCAACACCAGCTGTTTGGATAGATATAGGTGCTACTTGTGGCTTAGGAAATTCATCGAGTCCGCAAGCGGGTAGTATAACATCAACTACATCGGGTACACCGTTTAACTCGTTTTCATCGTTTAGTTTAGGAAGTAAAAATACAGGTTGGAATCCTTTACCGATAGAGCTCCTTAGTTTTACCGCAGTAGCAAACGGAGATAAAGTAGATGTGAATTGGGAAACTGTTACCGAAACAAACAACGCTTATTTTACAATTGAAAAAAGTAAAGATGCTAAAACATTTACCAAACTAATTGATGTACCCGGTGCAGGAAATAGTACCACCTACAGAGATTATGCAGAAACAGATTATCAGCCTTATGAAGGAACATCGTATTACAGATTAAAACAAACAGATAATAATGGAGCATTTAAATACTTTACTATAGCTGTTGTTACCATTACTAAAGATGGGCAACAACAGTTGGTGGTTTACCCAAACCCTATAGATAATACAACTAACTTAAATGTTGCGGTTACAGGTTATAAAGGCGAAGAAGTAGTAGT